>OLRA01002532.1_pt1 | contig 18121 bp, 18 predicted proteins | sample 1673011 | NCBI WGS metagenome assembly OLRA01 (sample SAMEA3136746, study PRJEB25190) | human gut metagenome | reverse complement strand
GGGGATGAGGTTCATATGTACCCTTTGAGCTTTTCGGAATTTATGAGTTGCTATGGTGGAAACAAATATGATGGATGGAACGAATATATTACTTATGGTGGTATTCCCTTGGTGGTATTAGCTGAAACGGATGAGCAAAAAATGATACTCCTGGATAATCTGTTTCAGGAAACATATATTAGCGATATTGTGAAACGAAACAAAATCAGAAATGTTGGAGAAATGGAATCGTTGCTTGATGTTTTGGCATCCGCAATTGGTGCTTTGACGAATCCTAACAAACTTCAGAAAACATTTAAAAGTGTAAATAATTCAAAGATTACCGCAACTACTATTACGAAATATATTGAATATTTGGAGGATGCTTTTTTAATTGAAGAGGCGAATCGATATGATATTAAAGGAAAATCTTATATCGGTACGCCATTGAAGTACTATTTTATGGACATGGGACTAAGAAATTCAAGAATTCATTATAGACAAATGGAAGCGACACATTCTATGGAGAATGTAATTTACAATGAATTAAGAATGAGAGGCTTTCATGTGGATGTTGGTAATCTGACTGTTGTTGAGAAAGGGAAGGATGCGAAACCGGTAAAAAAGCAACTGGAAGTCGATTTTATCTGCAATAAGGGTTCTAAAAAGTATTATATCCAGTCAGCATATATGCTGGAGACGGAAGCAAAAATGGCACAGGAAATTCGCCCTTTTTTGAAAATAAATGATTCATTTAAGAAGATTGTAATTACATCTGATATACCAAAACCTTTTTATAATGATCAGGGTATTTTAATCATGAATGTATATGATTTTTTATTGAACGTAGAGTCATTGAAATTATAAAAAGCAACTAGTAAATTGAAATTTTATCTTTGTAAAGAATATGACAACTTTTGGTTTGTAAGGAAGGTAAAATCAAGCACTTGTATCAATATGTATGAAATCAAAAGATCCGTATAACTTTGCTTTTGTAGGATGAGAATATCCATTGCCGATTGAAGGTACAGAAGAATATATTGATTTGTTGTTTTACCATTTGAATTTGCATTGTTATGTGGTCGTTGAAGTAAAAGTAAAAGAGTTTAAATCAAGAGACATTGGGCAGATCGGAACATATATAAATATTGTAGATGATATGGTAAGAACAGACGCAGACGGAAAGACGATAGGATTAATTATTTGTAAAGAGAAAAATAATGAGTGAAAGAGAATTTCATTAGAAATAACATATGTCTACGGTAGGGGTGGTTGAACTAAACTATTTTTGATTCCCAAATGGTGATGTGGATGAAAATCGACAAAATGTGGTATACTAAACCAGTATGAACATTCAGAACAAGAACAGACCAGGAGGAACCATCATGCTGCAGGAAGAAATGTCAGCCATCGTTGACCGGAATCCATTTGCAAAACATATAGGAATGAAACTGACGGAAGTCCGTTTAGGTTACGCAAAAGGAACGGTGCCGATGAAAAAAGAACACCAGAATGTCTACGGAGGAATGCATGGAGGATGCGTCTTTTCCATGGCAGATACGATTGCAGGAATCGCGGCGGCAACCTATGGACACATGGTGACAACGATCGATACGAACTTTAACTATTTAGAAGCGATTCGCGATACAACAGAAGTAGTCTGTGAAGCGAAAGTCGTGCGTCATGGAGGAAGGATTACCGTACTGACCGTAGAAGTCTTTGATGACAAAGGAACATTAGTGTGCAATGGCGGTTTCACATACTACAACATCGTCAATCAAAGCAGTACGATGTACGGTTTTGAGAAGCTGAGTTAAAGGGCGTCAGATGCCGACCATCCGCAGAAGCCCTGCGAGGGCTCTTATCAGTTTACTTCAATGCAAGCTCCTGCTCACGCATCAGATTCATCTCTTTACGGATCAGAATTACCGTAGTCAAAAATGCTGCGGTATCTGCAATCGGTGCAGAGAACAGGATTCCGTCCATTCCGAAAAATAGCGGAAGGATCAAAAGGAGCGGAATTAAGAAAAATACCTGTCTGGTTAAAGAGAGCAGCATACCTTTGAGCGGTTTTCCAATCGCAGCAAAAAAGTTCGAGGAAAGAAGCTGTACACCATTTACGATCACCATAAATAAGAAAATTCTCATAAAACGGACGGCAAAGGTAAAGTAGAGTTCATCGCCGGTTCCAAACAGTGAAATGATCTGTTTTGGGAAAAACTGAAACAGTACAAAGCCAATCGCAGATACGACCAGATTGCAGGAAATGGCAAGACGGTAGGTGCCGCGGACGCGATCATACTGTTTTGCGCCGTAGTTAAAACCAATGATCGGCTGTGAACCCTGTGAAAGACCGATGATCACCGATAACAGGATACCGTTCGTTTTCATTACGATTCCGCTTGCTGCAAGCGGGATTTCACTTCCGTATATCGTTTTTGCTCCATAATAAGTCATAGAATTGTTCATAACGATCTGAACAAACGTAATCGCCACCTGATTCAGGCAGTTGCTCATGCCAAGGGATGCAATATTGAGACAAACCTGTGGCTTCAGGATAAAATGCTGTTTTTTTAAACGGATGTGTGTGAATTTTTTCACATAGTACAGAGCCATAAGAAAAGAGAAAAACTGACCGATGACGGTAGCAAAGGCAGCACCCCGGACACCCATATGGAATTTAAAAATAAACAGCGGGTCTAAAATCGTATTGATGATGGCACCGATTAACATACACATCATCGAATAATTCGGACTGCCGTCTGCTCTGGCGAGATTGCTCATGCCGTTCGTAATAATTAAAAGAGGCATACCAACCGCAGTGATCCTCGTGTATTCAATGGCATAAGGCAGAACGTCTTGCGTTGCACCAAAAGCATTTAAGAGCGGCACTAAAAAAATCTCAATACACAGGGTATAGAGAATGCCGAATAATACCATCATAGCAAGGGCATTGCCGACTGCCTGTGCTGCACGGTCTGCATCCCCTTCACCAAGTGAAAGAGAGAAACGGGAGGCACTTCCAATACTGATCAAAAGTGTGATCGCAAGACAGATCGTAGTCAGAGGAAATGCAACGTTTGTTGCAGCATTTCCTAAATAACCAACCCCCTGTCCGATAAAAATCTGGTCGACAATATTGTAAAGGGAACTGACCACCATTGCGATAATGCTCGGAATAGCAAAACGTTTTAAGAGTACGGACAGTTTTTCATAACCCAAAGGATTGTTTTCATTTGTATCATTCATTTGTATTTCACCTCATAGATTCTTTATATTTGGACGGATTGGATTTCGTCTGATGCTCCACATATTTCCAGAACTTTTCCGTGGCAGTAGCCATAAGCTGTAAGTGTTTTTTCACAAGATAGGTGCCGGATTCATGAACCGGATCAATGATCTTTCGATAGGTCAATGTCTCGCGGTTGATCAGATTTTTTGCACTTTCGGGGCAGATAATGACACCAAGATTGTGTTCCGCAAATCCCATCACGGAAGTAATGGAATTGTATAGGCAGAAAATGTTTCGTTCGGAAGCAATTTCATTGAACCAGCTATTGATCTCATTCTGAATCGGTTGGCGGATCGGAATGATCAGGGAAGCATCCTGCAATTCCGACACACGGACACCTTCCGGGCGTTTTGCTAAAAAATGCTCCTTATTACAGATAATGACCCAGGGCTCGTGATTTAAAAAAATACGGTCGTACTGTTCCATGTTAAACGGTTCGCGTACGACGGCGACATCCACCAGATTTTTTTCCAGACGCTCCTGGATCTCATCACTGTTTCCGGTCCAGATCTGGAAGCGGATATGTGGGGCAACCTCGTGGAAGCCTTCAATCAGGTGCGGTAAAATGCTGCCACCGCAGCTTTCGGTCGCTCCGATAGAAATGGTGCCATAGTCATTGTTCCCCATTTTTTCAAGCTGATGTTCGGTTTTTTCGATTAAAAGGAGGATCTCTTCTGCCTGCTGTTTGAGAAAATACCCCTCTTCGGTCAATTGGAGCTGCCGGCTGTTGCGGATAAACAGTGTCACACCCAGTTCTTCTTCTAATAGTTTGATCTGACGGCTTAATGGAGGCTGTGCCATACACAGCTTATTTGCCGCTTTGGTAAAGTTCCGTTCCTGTGCGGTAACGAGAAAATATCGTAGTGTTCTGATATCCATATCCAATCTCCTATACTTTTTAGGTATCGTTTCCTATATATTATATGTATTTTTATATAGATGTCAAATATGGTACAATAGACGAAAATGAGTTTTGCCAAAGAATGGAGATGTTAATTTGAACTTAAGAAAAAACCATGAAATGTTATTGCATTTTGTCATGGCATTTATTGGTGGATATTTTGGATTATATGCAATAGTAGCCCGTAATGATCTGTTTGGTTCGGCACAGACGAGTAACCTGATCTATTTAGTGCAGGATATCCTCGGCGGCAGACCGTTGGATTTTGTGCTCCGTATCGGAGCGTTGGTGCTCTATTCCACAGCAGTCGTGTTGTCGGTCTGGCTCCCGAAGCACACGGCAGTAAACAATAAGATACTCAGCATACTGATCGACGGCGGAGCAGTCATCTTACTGGGATTTCTTCCAAAAGATATGAATCCGGTACTGGGACTGTATCCGATATTTTTTGCGATGGCATTCCAGTGGTGCAGTTTTAAGGGGATCGGAGGCTATAACAGCGCAACCGTATTTTCAACGAATAACCTAAGACAGTTTGTATCGGCAGTCACATTATTTGCCGATGAAAAAAAGCAGGAGCACCTGCAAAAATTAAAATTTTATGGAGGAACACTTCTCTCCTTCCATCTAGGAGTCGGAGCAGCGTGTGTTGCATGGCAGTTCTTCGATGTAACAAGCATCTGGCTTTGTTTTCTCGCATTGCCGGCAGCGTTCGGACTTGCCGTATACGAGCATAGCCTTACGATCGAGCCGAAGATTACGGAACTTGCAATGGAAGTTGTTGAGTCGGAAGCAATAAAAAATGCAATTAACAAAAATGCAGTTCAGCAAATCGTTTAACTTGCCGGACTGCATTTTTCGTATTATGCGATCCGGGTGCCAAAACTATATTTCATAAATCCCGGATAGTCTGCACCAATGAAGTATGGAATATTTCATTGGTGCAGGCTATAAGCAGAATCTATAAAAACATAGTTTTGACACCCGGATCGCAAGTACTGATTCAGGACATTTCCATTCAGTTTTTTTTAATTCAGGGCTTCCTCGCTCACAACTTCCTGTGAGATCAGGTTTTTCCCTTCATAAGTGTATTTAATGGTCTGTATGGCATCGTAGGTTTCTAACCATACGGCATCGGCATAGCGAACGCCGAAATTCATACATTCGCTGATCGTATTCATATAGATGTCGATGCGGTGGCCTTTGATCTTTCCTCCAATATCCTCTGCCTTATAAGTGTGACCGTTGATAATGACTTCACTTCCTAAAGGAATGATGTTTGGATCAACGGCAATTGTGTGTCCGGCACGGACAGGCGTTCCGGTTTTTGTGATTCCGTCTGCGTATTTTCCACAGCTTACCTCGCTTGCCTCATAGGCAGTCAGCAGTACATCGGGAATCCGGTGTTCCTTTGTTAAGGTTACCTGCTGTCTGGCATAGACCACGGTTTGCAGGGAACCATTCAGTTCTTCGTATTCAATATCATGTTTGCTTTGGTCAGGTTCACTGATATTAGAAGCAGTGACAATGTTTTTATCCTTCTTTTCTTTTTCGCAGGTCATGTGTACCGTTTCTGTCAGTTGTTCTGCATCGGGAAGTATTCTTCCCTGATAGGCACCAAGTGCAAGAACAGAAGCAAAAACAGTGGTTGCCACAGCCTGCCGAATTCGGTTCGGTTCTGTCATAAGATTCCTTTCTTTATACCGGATCTGCTCCGGCTTCATTCATGGAACATTTTTCCTTACATCAGAAGTATGTGCCAAAACAATGCAAATTATAACTGATAGGTTTTGTTAGAATAGGTAAAAACTTGTAGTTATGGTTATGAAATAAATAATTAAGCATAAAGAATTAAAAAAATGAAGTATTCCAAGTTTCCTTGTGCAGACCATTCCAATGAACCTCTGAAAGCAGAAATCGTGTGCGCCAGTGGGCTTCACGATTTCCTGAGTTTCATTTCCATTGCACAAAAAGAAACTTTCCATACTTCATTTGTGCAGCCTGCTAATTTACGAAAAAGTATAATTTTAATATTGATAAAGGTGTAATAAAAAATGATTCCTAAAACTATAGAAGAAGGGAGAAAGAAACAATGGCAGTAGAAAAACGATTTTTAAAATATGTATCTTATTGGACAACCTCTGAAGATGATCAGGAGAGTATCCCAAGTACGAAGCGGCAGTTTGAGCTTGCAAAAGTATTAGAACAGGAATTGAAAGAACTCAACTTAGAAAAAGTAAAATTAGATGAACATTGTTATGTCTATGGTCTGCTTCCGGCAACTGCGGGAATGGAAGGTAAGAAAGCAGTGGGATTTATTGCGCATATGGACACCGCACCGGATTTTTCGGGAGAAAATGTAAAGCCGCAGATCATCGAAAATTATAATGGTGAGGATGTTTTATTGCCGGGAAGTGGAACTTATATAAAAGTAGAGGATTTTCCACATTTAGCTTCTTTAAAAGGAAGAACATTGATCACAACCGATGGAACAACGCTGTTGGGTTCTGATGATAAGGCAGGAGTAGCAGCGATTATGCAGGCGGTAGAGGAAATCCAGAAAGAAGGAATCCCTCACGGAGATATCTGGGTAGGATTTACGCCGGATGAAGAAGTCGGACGTGGGGCGGAACTGTTTGATCTGGATTATTTCAAAGCAGATTTTGCATATACGGTAGATGGCGGATATGAGGGCGAAATAGCTTATGAAAATTTCAACGCGGCAAGTGCTGAATTTGTGATCCATGGAGGGAACGTACATCCGGGAGAAGCAAAAGACATTATGGTCAATGCAGCAGCCATTGCCTGTGAAATAGAGTCTAAGATCCCGAAGAACGAGACACCGGAGCATACAGAGGGCAGAGAGGGATTTTATCATCTGACCGATATTTCCGGAAATGTGGAAAAAGCAGAACTTTCCTATATTGTGCGTGACCACGATATGCAGAAATTTTTGAATCGAATCGATTATTTGAAAAAAATAGAAAAAGAGATGCAGGATCTATATGGAAAAGAAACAGTTACCTTGAAAATACAGGAAAGCTATCGCAATATGAATGAGATTATCCGTGAGCATATGGAGATTATAGAGATTGCAAAGGAAGCGATCCGTGAAAACGGAATAGAGCCGACACCTGACCCGATCCGTGGCGGAACCGATGGGGCAACACTCAGCCACAAAGGACTGCCTTGCCCAAATCTTGGAACCGGCGGATATGCTTATCACGGACCAATGGAGCATGTAACGGTAGAAGGAATGGAAACGGTTGTCCGTATTATCAAGAAGATCAGTGAAAAAGTAACTGCATTGTAATCATTCCATATTTTGTGCAGCCCGCTAGTTTAAGAAACAAAATATTTTTTCAGAAAAATTATAGGATTACACAGACGAAATGATAGAGTTTTGTCTGTGTAATTTTTTTAATTACATTTTACCACCATTTTACATAAGAGTGATTTTATATTTTACATAGGGTTCTTAGAATAAAACCATACCTTCCAAAGAGAAGGAAACATAAAATTTCATAATATGAAAAAGATAATATGGAGGAAAAAAGATGAAAAAAACAGTGTGTTTATTACTTGCCGGATTAATGACGATCGGTGCGTTAACAGGATGCGGCAGCAGTGCAGACAACAAAAAAGATGATTCTGCAAAGACAGAGACAACAAGTGAAAAGAAGTCAGATGGATTTGATACAAGCTCTGACATTACCGTAGTATCCCGTGAGGATGGTTCCGGAACAAGAGGAGCATTCATCGAACTGTTTGGAGTACAGAAGGAAGAAAATGGCGAAAAGATGGACATGACCACAGAGGAAGCTGTTATTGCAAACAGCACAGCAGTTATGATGACCACAGTAGCCGGAGATGATTACGCGATCGGTTATGCATCCTTAGGTTCTTTAGATGACACAACAAAGGCATTAAAGGTAGACGGAGTAGAGCCAAGCGTAGATACCATTAAAGATGGTTCTTACAAAATCTCCAGACCATTCAACATTGCAACAAAAGACAACGTAAGTGATGTTGCACAGGATTTCATCAACTACATCATGAGTGATGACGGACAGAAAGTAATCGAAGACAACGGATACATTTCCGTATCAGATGGAAAATTCGAGAGCAACGGAGCAAAAGGTAAGATCGTAGTTGCAGGTTCTTCTTCTGTAACACCGGTTATGGAAAAATTAAAAGAAGCATACTTAGCAGTAAACAAAGAAGCAGAAATCGAACTTCAGGAATCTGATTCTACAACAGGTATGACAGCAGCAATGGAAGGAACCTGTGATATCGGAATGGCATCCCGTGAATTAAAAGACAGCGAGAGCGAGTTAAAAGCAACAGCAATCGCAATGGACGGAATCGCAGTCATCGTAAACAAAAACAACACATTAGATGACATCACATCCGACCAGGTAAAAGATATCTACTTAGGAGATGTAACAAGCTGGGATGAGCTGTAAAAAAGGTTAAGGAGCTATGGCTCCTTCCCTCATTTAAAACAAGGTAATTCAAATAAAGGAAACAATACCCGCTGACAAGCGGGTATCCGTAGTATCTGAAAATAAATAGAGAGAGAAATGATATGAGCAAATATAAAGGAAAAGAAAAACTGATGGAGATCATATTCCTCATTGCAGCATGTATATCCATCATATCGGTTGTTTTAATCTGTATTTTTCTATTCATGAATGGAATACCGGCAATGAAAAAGATCGGATTTGGCGATTTTATCTTCGGACAGAGATGGAGACCGGGAAATAATATTTTCGGGATCTGGCCAATGATCCTTGGAAGTATCTATGTAACGGCAGGAGCGATCATTATTGGAGTACCAATTGGTGTATTGTCTGCAATCTATCTTGCAAAGTTCTGTCCAAAGGGAATTTACAAAATTATCAAACCGGGTGTTGAGCTGTTAGCGGGAATCCCGTCGGTTGTATATGGATTTTTCGGACTGGTCGTACTTGTACCGTTTATCCGCAATACCTTTGAAGGAAACGGAAACAGTATTTTAACGGCATCCATACTGCTTGGAATCATGATACTTCCAACGATCATCGGAGTATCGGAATCGGCGATCCGTGCCGTACCGAATAAATATTACGAAGGTGCACTGGCACTGGGTGCAACACATGAAAGAAGTGTATATTGTACCGTTGTACCGGCAGCAAAATCGGGAATCATGGCAGGAATTGTCCTTGGAATTGGAAGAGCGATCGGAGAGACCATGGCTGTTATCATGGTTGCAGGAAACCAGGCAAGAATGCCAAAAGGCATATTTAAAGGGATCAGAACCCTGACCGGAAATATCGTGATCGAGATGGGATATGCTACAGACCTTCACAGAGAAGCATTGATCGCAACAGGTGTGGTACTGTTCGTATTTATTCTGATGATCAACCTGTTATTTTCCGTATTAAAAAGAAGGAGGGCTGATTAATGGATGTTGAAATGAAAATACAAGAACCGATCAACAGGGTTACAAGAAAACAAAAATTAAAAAATTACAGTAAGCATCCGGGTTCTTTCCTTCTTGCATTACTTACAAAACTGGCAATATTATTGACGGTCTTAGCACTGGGCTTTATCCTGATCTACATTTTAGTAAAAGGAATCCCAAACCTAAGCACAGACCTTTTTGCACTCAAGTATACGACCGAAAATGTGTCCATGCTTCCTGCAATTATAAACACACTGACCATTACCTTACTTTCCTTATGTATAGCAGGACCGATCGGAATTTTTTCAGCGATATATTTAGTAGAGTATGCAAAAAAAGGAAACAAACTGGTGGAAGTCGTCCGTGTTACGGCTGAAACACTGACAGGAATCCCGTCTATTGTCTATGGACTGTTCGGAATGTTATTCTTTGTTACAACTTTAAAATGCGGTTACTCCCTTCTAGCAGGAGCGCTGACCTTATCCATTATGGTGCTTCCGGTCATTATGAGGACAACGGAGGAAGCATTGTTAGCAGTTCCGAATTCATTCCGCGAAGGAAGTTTTGGACTTGGAGCAGGAAAACTGCGTACCATATTTAAAATCGTTCTTCCGTCAGCAGTACCGGGAATTTTAGCAGGAGTCATCCTTGCGATCGGACGTATGGTAGGTGAAACAGCAGCGCTGATCTATACGGCAGGTACGGTTGCAGAGATTCCTTCGAGCATCATGAGTTCGGGAAGAACACTTGCAATCCATATGTACAGTCTTTCAAAAGAGGGACTTTACACAGATCAGGCATATGCAACAGCGGTCGTATTACTGATCGTTGTAGTTCTGATCAATATGCTTTCTAATTTTGTGGCAAAAAAATTTACGAAAAAATAGGAGGAGCAGATGGGAAACAAATTTGAAATCAAAGATCTCAATCTGTATTACGGAGATTACCACGCGTTAAAAAATATCAATATGGATCTGGCTGAGAACGAGATCACAGCCTTTATCGGACCTTCCGGATGTGGAAAATCCACATTTTTAAAATGTCTGAACCGTATGAATGACTTAGTAGAAGGATGTAAGATTACAGGTTCCGTAACCTTAGACGGAGAAGACATTTACGGAAACATGGATGTCAATAAATTGAGAAAAAGAGTAGGTATGGTATTCCAGAATCCGAATCCGTTTCCAATGAGTGTCTATGACAACATTGCATACGGACCGCGGACACACGGGATCCGTAATAAAAAAGTGTTAGATGAGATCGTGGAGCGGTCTTTAAGAAATGCAGCAATCTGGGATGAATTAAAAGATCGTCTGAAAAAGAGTGCACTTGGTCTTTCGGGAGGACAGCAGCAGCGACTCTGTATCGCAAGAGCACTTGCAGTAGAACCGGAGGTCATTCTGATGGATGAACCGACTTCTGCATTAGACCCGATCTCCACATCAAAGATCGAAGATTTAGTAATTGATCTGAAAAATAAGTATACAATTATTATGGTAACGCATAATATGCAGCAGGCAACCCGTGTTTCTGATAAGACAGCATTTTTCTTATTAGGAGACATGATCGAATATGGAGATACCGAAGAATTATTCTCCATGCCGAAAGATAAAAGAACAGAAGATTACATCACAGGGAGGTTTGGATAATGCGAAACCGATTCGACAGACAGTTAGAGCAGCTTAACAATGAATTGATCAATATGGGAAGCCTGATCGAAGAAGCGATCGAGATGGCAATTACCGCATTGATGAAACAGGATGCCAAAAAGGCAAAAGAGATTGTGGATTTCGATGAAGAGATCGATGAAAAAGAAAGAGAGATCGAAAGTCTTTGTCTGAAACTTCTCCTACAGCAGCAGCCGGTAGCAAGGGATCTGCGTCAGATATCCGCAGCCTTGAAAATGATCACGGACATGGAGAGGATCGGAGATCATGCGGCAGATATTTCGGAAATGACGATCTTAATGGCAGGAACTCCTTATATCAGAAACATTGAACATCTGCAGACCATGGCAAAAGAGGCAATGGTCATGTTAGTAAAGAGCATTGAAGCTTATGTGGAAAAAGATCTGGCAAAGGCAGAAAAAGTCATCGAAAGCGATGATGTGATCGACGATCTGTTTGATGAGATCAAAGCAGAACTGATCGATGCGATCCATCAGAATCCGGACAACGGAGAACAGGCGGCAGATCTTCTCATGGTATCAAAGTATCTCGAAAGAATCGGAGATCATGCGACAAATATTGCGGAATGGGTGATCTTCTCTATTACAGGAAACCATCCGGGCTAGGAAAATAGCGGAGGAAAATACTTCTAACCTCTAAAATTTACATAGATTTTACATAAATACCCCTTATTTTTTACAAACCCCACCTACAATGGCTTTGATAGTGTAAAAAATGAGTAAAGTATGTAAATTTAAGAGGAGAAGAGATGGATTTTTTTGATTTTTTAACAATGGTAGGAGGACTGGCTCTGTTCCTGTATGGAATGGATGTCATGGGAGACGGTCTTGCAAAGACTTCCGGTGGTAAACTGGAACAGATCTTAGAAAAACTGACATCTACACCAATTAAAGCAGTATTACTTGGTGCAGGAGTAACGGCAGTCATTCAGTCATCATCGGCAACAACAGTTATGGTTGTCGGTTTTGTTAACTCCGGGATTATGAAATTATCCCAGGCAGTAGGAATTATCATGGGTGCCAATGTTGGTACAACAGTAACATCCTGGATTTTGAGTTTGACGGGAATTGAAAGTGAGAGTTTCTTTATACAGCTTTTAAAACCGTCTTCTTTTGCTCCGATCTTAGCATTGATCGGAATCTTTATGATGATGCTGACAAAGGACAGCAAGAAAAAAGACATTGCATCCATTATGCTTGGATTCGCAGTCCTGATGTTTGGTATGGAGACCATGAGTGAAGCAGTAAAACCTCTTGCAGATGTGCCGGAGTTTACAAATATCCTGATGGTATTTACAAATCCAATTTTAGGTATGCTTGCAGGTCTTGTCTTAACGGCAATTATCCAGAGTTCTTCTGCATCCGTAGGTATTTTGCAGGCACTTTGTGCAACCGGTTCGATGAGTTTTGGAATTGCATTACCGATCATCATGGGACAGAATATCGGAACCTGTGTTACGGCAATGATTTCTTCCATTGGAGCGAAGAAAAATGCAAAACGTGCAGCATTGATACATCTTTATTTCAATATTATCGGAACCGTACTGTTTATGGTGGCATTCTATGCGGTCAACTCGTTTGTACATTTTGATTTCTTAAACGATGCGGCAACCCCAATGGGTATTGCGGTGATCCACAGTACATTCAATATTGCAGCAACACTGGTACTGCTTCCATTTGGAAAGGTATTAGTAAAACTGGCAACACTTACGATTCCGGAGACCGAAGACGAAAAAGTGGAGGAAATCCCGGATGCAACAAAACTTCTCGATACACGTTTCTTAGAGAAGCCGGCATTTGCTGTTGCCCAGTGTAAGAATGTTGGAATCGAAATGGCAAAATTAGCACAGCGTTCCTTAGAGTATGCGATTGATTCGATTACCGATTATGATCAGAAAAAAGTCAAAGATGTGTTCCGTTTAGAGGATATGATCGATCACTATGAAGATGAGCTTGGAACATATCTGATGAAGTTAAGTGGAAAACCTCTGTCTGATGAGGATAATCATACCGTATCAAATCTTTTCCACTGTATGGGAGATTTTGAGCGGATCAGTGACCACGCTTTGAACTTAGCCGAAACTGCAATGGAAATGCAGGCAAAAGAGGAGACTTTCTCAGAAAAAGCAAAAGGCGAGTTAGTGACCTACGGCGAAGCAGTAAAAGAGATCATGGATCTATCCGTAGAGGCATATAAGTCAGGAAGCATGGCACTTGCCGAAAGAGTAGAGCCGTTAGAAGAAGTTATTGATGACCTGAATGTAAAGATCAAGAACCATCATGTAAAACGTCTTCGTAAAGGAAAATGTACGATTGAACTCGGACTTTCCCTGTCAGACATTCTGACAAACTATGAGCGTGTGGCAGATCACTGCTCGAACATTGCAGTCTGCCTGATCCAGGTAGAAGAAGATGGATTTGAAACACATGAATATCTGAATGAAGTAAAACAGAAGGATAATAAAGACTTCCAGAACTTATATCAGATGTATTATAATAAATATCAGATAGGTAAAGCTGACAAATAAAAAGCAGGTGATGAAATGGCTTTGATTTACATTGTAGAAGATGATGTGAATATTCGAGAAATTGAAACATTTTCTTTAAAAAACAGTGGTTATACGGTAATGGATTTTAAGTGTGCAAAAGATTTTTACCATAAACTTTCGGATAAGGTTCCGGACTTGATCCTTTTAGATATCATGCTTCCGGACGAGGACGGACTTGAGATTTTAAGAAAACTCAGAAAAAACCCGGAGACCAGAAAAGTTCCGATCATTATGGTAACAGCGAAAACCACGGAAATTGATAAGGTAAAGGGGCTGGATTCAGGAGCAGACGATTATCTGACAAAGCCATTTGGAGTCATGGAGCTGATTTCCAGAGTAAAAGCGCTTCTTCGCAGAAGCATGAATATGGACGAATCTAAAGTTTTGTCCTTAGGTGAGATTACGATTGATAATGAGAAACATAAAGTAAGCGTGCAGGGGCAGCCCTGCGAGCTTACTTATAAGGAATTTGAACTTTTGAAATTAATGCTCCAAAATGTTGGCATTGTTCTTTCACGCGACGTGATCATGGAACGCGTCTGGGGCGTGGACTTTGAAGGAGAATCGAGAACCCTTGACATGCACATTAAGACACTCCGTCAGAAGTTAGGCGAAAGTGGAAAACGGATCAAGACCGTGCGTAACGTAGGCTATCGATTGGAGTAGTGATATAAGATGAAAAAAAAGATAAATCTTCAATTTATGTTTATTTCGGCGGTAGGTATTCTGTTAACATTCTGTTTATCTACCGTTATTTTTTATGAATTATTTAAGAGTGAGGTTGTAGACGAGTTAAAGACCTATGCAGATGTCATCAAAGAGACACAGTCATACGATCAGATCCTGCAGGGAGAATACGATCCCGATGTGGATGACCTCAGGATCACAATGATAAAAAAAGACGGAAAAGTCTTTTACGACAGTTTTGCGGATATAAAAAAAATGGAGAACCATGCAAACCGGCAGGAGGTCCGCCAGGCATTAAAGCATGGAAATGGAAAAGCAATCCGTACGTCGGATACTTTAGATAAGAATACGTTTTATTATGCAATCCGTTTAGACGATGGAAATATTCTTCGTGTTGCAAAGGAGTCAAGAAGTATCTGGAGTGTCTTTATCAAAGTGACTCCGGCAATCCTGATCCTGATCTTTGTGATTCTTGCGATCAGTAAGATGCTGTCAGATGTTCTGACAAAGAGCCTGTTGTTGCCGATCGAGCAGATGTCAGAGAATCTGGATCACTTAGAGGACATCACAACCTATAAAGAACTGATGCCGTTTATCAATACGATACAGGAGCAGCATAAAAATATTTTAATGAATGCAAAGATGCGGCAGGAGTTTACGGCAAATGTATCACATGAATTAAAGACACCGTTAACAGCCATCTCCGGCTATTCGGAACTGATACAGAACGGCATGACAAATGAAGAGGAGACGATCCGTTTTGCGGGAGAGATCCATAAGAGTGCAAAACGTCTGCTGACCCTGATCAATGATACGATCCGTCTGTCGCAGTTAGACACCTCCGAACAGAAGGTGATCTATGAAGCGATCGACTTATATAAAATAGCTGAGGATTGTGTGAATATGCTGAAATTTTCAGCCGAGAATCATGGTATTACCATTTCGATACATGGAACAAATGCTTACTTAGAAGGCAACAAAGAAATGCTTGAAGAGGTCGTCTATAATCTTTGTGACAATGCGATCCGTTATAATAACGAAGGTGGAAAAGTAGATGTTACGGTAAAACCGGTAAAGGGAAAAATCTATCTTTGTGTCGAGGACAATGGTATCGGAATTTCCAAAGAGCATCAGGAGAGGATTTTTGAAAGATTTTACCGGGTGGATAAGAGCCGCTCGAAATCCACCGGAGGAACCGGACTTGGACTTGCCATTGTAAAACATATCATCCAGCAGCATGGCGCTCATATGGAGCTGACCAGTGAAAAAGGTAAGGGAACGAAGATAGAGATCGAATTTTCAAAGAGCAGATAAGAGTATTTTGCATAAGATAAAATAAAAAAATAATATGTTAAACAAAATACTCTTTTTTACTTATCAAAAACCTTTTATCCGAAAACGAATGGAAAATATGAAAGCTTCTTTTCGTGAAATAGAGGAAATATTAAATAAGGAATCTTAAGATTTCCTCCGGGGTGTCCACGATGTGGGATGCCCCTTCTTTTTCTAAAAAGGCACGTCCCTTAAAGCCCCATGCAACACTGATGCAGTCCATGCCGGAATTTGCGGCAGTCTGCAGATCCACTTCGGAATCCCCTACATAAACGGCAGAGTCAGCGTGTTCGCCTAACTCATCTAAGGCAGTAAAGACCGTATCCGGTGCAGGTTTCTTTCTTACGCCGGTTCTTTCACCGATCGCCACAGAAATGATCCCTTCAAAAAAATCTGCTGCAAGACGTTTGACTGCTGCATCATTTTTATTAGAAACGATCGCCATAGGGATCTCATGTTCCTGTAAAGTCTTTAAAAGCTCCATAATGCCCGGATACGGAGCAGTTGCTTCTTTACAGTGGTCAGTATAGTAGGTTTTAAAAGCGGCAAATACTTCTTCAAACTGTGGGTTATCCTCGCCCTGTGGGATTGCACGGATCAAAAGAAGCCGCAGTCCGTTGCCGACAAAGCTCTGGACTTCAGGAAGCGTTCTGGTCGGCATATTAAATTCCTGCAACGTATGATTCAGGGCATTCGTTAAATCCTCGATCGTATTTAAAAGTGTTCCATCTAAGTCAAAGATGACGGTAGAATATTTTTTCAAGAAAAAGACCTCCTTGCAATTAATTTATGGATCGGGTGTCCGAGAGAAGAAAATTTTTCTTCGTATTCAGTCATTATATTTCCTTCGTTTAAGACCGGGTCGTGGTGCAGATCAAAGGTATGCGCATCAAGCGTCCATCCGGCTTCTGCTACTTCCTCCATAGAGAAAGCAAACAGATCATCATTGTCCGTCTTAAATTCCACAACACCGTTTCCCGCTAAAATCTTATCATAGCGTTCAAAGAACTGCCGGCTGGTCAGGCGGCGCTTGGCGTGGCGCTTCGTCGGCCACGGGTCGCAGAAGTTGATGTAGATGCGGTCGACCTCGCCCTGATCGAAAATTTCGGGCAGCTGGTTTGCGTCGATGTCGATGAAAAAGACGTTGCGTAGTCCCGCGCTTGCCGCGCGCTCCATCGCGACGACCATCGCGTCGGGCACCTTTTCGACCGCGATGAGCAGCACGTCGGGCTCCGCCGCGGCCGTCTCGACGGTGAAGCGGCCCTTGCCGCAGCCGAGCTCCACGCGGATCTCCTTCGCCTCGGGCATCAGCTCGCGCCAGTGACCCTTGCGCGCGTAGGGATCCTTGATCTGATATGCCTCGCACCGCTCCATGCGGGGAAGCAGGTTTTTCTTTTTGCGCATTCGCATAGCATGATCCTCATTTTCTGATGATTTGCCCTCTATCATAGCGGAAAATGGCGCAAGAGACAAGTCATTCCCCTGATTTTTATACAAGTTCTGCTGCATTTTGAGAAAAGCGGGCAGAAAATGCATCATTTCCTGCAATCAAATCGAAGAATTGTGAATCTTTTTTGAAAAAAGTGATTTTTCTCTTGCAAATTGCCTGCGCCGACAATATAATAAAAAATAGCTGAAAAAGGACAGGAGGAGACTTACGATGTCTTTTGTCAAATATGAACCCAAAGGCAATATCGCCTACCTCGTCATTGACCGCGAAAAGGCGCTCAACGCACTCAACTCGCAGGTGCTCGCTGATCTCGACGCGGCGCTCGACGCGGTGGATTTGAACGAGATCCGCTGCCTGATCGTCCGCGGCGCGGGCGAGAAGTCCTTTGTCGCCGGCGCGGATATTGCGCAGATGAAGGATCTGAGCAAGGCGGAGGCCGAGGCCTTCGGCAAGCAGGGCAACGATGTGATGCGCAAGCTGGAAACGTTCCCCATTCCGACGATCGCGGCGGTCGGCGGCTACGCCCTCGGCGGTGGCTGCGAGCTCGCGATGAGCTGCGACTTCCGCATCTGCTCCGATACCGCCGTCTTCGGCCAGCCCGAGACAGGCCTTGGCATCACGCCGGGCTTTGGCGGCACACAGCGCCTTGCCCGCCTCGTCGGCCCCGGCATGGCCAAGCAGATGGTCTACACCGCCCGCAACATCAAGGCGGACGAGGCCCTGCGCATCGGTCTGGTCAACGCCGTCTATCCGCTCGCGGAGCTTTACGCCGCCGCGGAGAAGCTCGCCTCTCAGATC
>OLRA01002521.1_pt1 | contig 18213 bp, 16 predicted proteins | sample 1673011 | NCBI WGS metagenome assembly OLRA01 (sample SAMEA3136746, study PRJEB25190) | human gut metagenome | reverse complement strand
AGAAGCACGATCACTTCTCCGCCAGGAGCTTATTCAGCTCCGCCATGAAGGTATCCAGATCCTTGAACTGACGGTAGACAGAGGCGAAGCGGACGTAGGCCACCTGATCCACCTTCCGCAGCCGGTCCATCACCTTTTCGCCTACATCCTCCGTGCGGATCTCCCGCTCCATGGAGTTCTGCAGCTCCTGCTCGATCTCGTCGGCGATCTTCTCAAGCACCGGCAGCGGCACCTTGCGCTTGTCGCAGGCGCGCACCATGCCGTTGATGAGCTTGCTCTTGTCAAAGCTCTGGCGGCTGCCGTCCTTTTTGATGACGACCATCGGCAGGCTCTCCACCGTTTCATAGGTGGTGAAGCGCTTGGCGCAGGAAAGGCACTCTCGCCGGCGGCGGATGCTGCTGCCCTCTTCGGCAGGGCGGGAATCAATGACCTTGCTCTCTTTGTATCCGCAATAGGGGCATTTCATCGTGCAGTACCTCTTTTCACATTTTAGTCAGAACCAGTATAGCACACTTTCGTCCCGTATGGTAGCCATCATTTGCATTTTTTCACAGAACGGGCAACTTTTTACGATCTACACGGTAGATGACGCATCGTCTCCCGCCGACTGTCACGATCCGCGCAAGGCAGAAAAGCTCCGGCAGCGGAAACGGTGCCCGCTCACTGTACGGCAGCGCCAGCAGTCTGCCGTCTTCCGTCTCGCGCACCATCGCGCAATCCAGCTGCGAAAGCGCGCAGTCGAGCCGCGCCGAGCGAAAAAACGAACCGCTCAGCAATGGTCTCCATTCCTCCACCGCGTTTTCCCTCCTGTCCGCGCAAAATAAAGAGCCTGTTCCATTTCTATGCACAAGCTCTTTTCTTTATGTAAGGGCGTTACTGCACGCTGTAATTACCGCGCACAAGGAGCTTCGTGCCGTCCGCGCCCGCCTGCACGCCACGGCTGTCGACCGTCGCCATATAGAGGTGGTTTGGCTGCAAGCCGAGGCCGCCGGCAAGCACCGCACCCGTCGTTTCGTCGACAAGGCCGGGATTGCTCGCCGCCACGCACACGCCGCTGCCCGTGCGCAGCATCGCCTCGCAGCCGACGCCCATGTAAAGGATCTGCCATTTATTGAGCGTAACAAGCGTAAAGCTTGCCGCCGTGCCGCCCGAGGCGCTGCCGCTCGTGCCGCCGTACTTCTGCTCAAAGGCCTTCGTCTCGCTTCTCACCTGCTCGGTGAGCTTCCGGGAAAGCTCCTGCTCGCGCGCGGCAGCCTTCTTGTCCACCTCCGAGAGGATCTGCGGCAGGAATTTTTCGTTTAAGTAGCTCAAAGTCACAAGCGGGTCGCTGCTCGTGCCCGCGCCGCCGGTCGCAGCGACGGTCAGCGTCAGCACCGTTGCGCTCACCAAAAGCAGTCCCACCAGACGGGCAAAGGCGTTGTTTCTCTTTTTCATGCTGTATTCCTCAATTTCTCCCCGGCGCGCACCTTCCCGTGCGCGCCGGAGGGGTTAGACCAACTGCGTGTTCTGCAAGCCGAAGCTCACGGCGATGGCCGCGTCGATGCGCTCCATCAGCTCGCCGTCCACGCGCCCCATGCGCTCGCGCAGGCGCCGCTTGTCGAGCGTGCGGATCTGTTCGAGCAGCACCACGCTGTCGCGCGGCAGGCCGTAGTCGGGCGCAGAGAGCGCAATATGCGTCGGCAGCTTCGCCTTGTTCGTCTGCGAGGTGATGGCCGCCGCGATCACCGTAGGGCTGTATCGGTTGCCGGTGTCGTTCTGCACGATCAGCACCGGACGCACGCCGCCCTGTTCGCTTCCGACCACGGGCGATAGATCGGCGTAATAAATATCGCCGCGTTTCACATTGATATCCACTTAGCTATTCACACTCCGAGCGGAAGAAAGTCCCCATTCCCTTCGGTCAGGGGCCACTGTCATTCTCCCACGCGGGGGCTGAATTTATACGGGGGCTTGCAACTTTCCCCGTCTTTTTTGCCCCCAGTCCATCGTATGCGCTTCTCGCTTGCGGAGTGCGCTCAGCCAAGCGGATGCAGGTTTTTGTCGACGGGCACACCGTTCAGGCGGTAGATGCGCGGCACGCGCTTGCTCACCGCGCACAGGAGTTCATAGGGAATGGTATCGCACCTTTCGGCAAGGTCTGCGCAGAGAACATGCTCGCCGAAAATCTCCACCTCGTCGCCGCTTTTCACCTGCGGGAGGTCGGTCACGTCGATCATGCACATGTCCATGCAGATGCGCCCGACCTGCTTCGCCCTGCCGTATGGCGTGAGCACTTCGATCTGATTCGACAGTGCGCGGTGCAGGCCGTCGGCGTAGCCGATGGGCAGCACCGCGATGCGGCTGTGGCGCTGCGTGAAATAGGTTCGTCCATAGCTGATGGGCTCGCCGGCGTCAAAGTCCTTGATCGTCGCCACGCGCGTTTTGAGCGACATGACGGGCTTCATGCCCATCTTCTCGGCCAGATCGCCCGAGCCGTAGAGGATAATGCCGCAGCGCACCATATCCCACGCCCATTCGGGGTAGCTTGCAATGCCGCCGGCATTGCAGCAGTGGTGCAGTGCAAAGCGGAAGCCGCTGCGCGATTCCGCCTCCTCGATCATGCGCGCAAAGCGCTCATGCTGCAAGGCCGTAAATGCGACGCTCTCGGGCGTACCCTCGTCCGACACGCTGAAATGCGTAAAGATGCCCTCTACCTTGAGTCCCGGCAGCTCCAGCACACGCAGGATCTCGTGCAGGCTCTCGTCGAAGTGCGCCTCGCTGCACGCAAAGCCAAGGCGTCCCATGCCGGTGTCAAGCTTGAGATGCACCGTCATCTTCCCGCCCAGGGCAAGCGCGCGGTCGGAAAATTCCTTCGCGATGTCGTAGCTCTGCACCGCCTGCGTCATTTCGAGCTGCAAAATGCGCTCCGTCTGATCCGCAGGCGTGAAGCCCAGCATTAAGATCGGCAGGCGAATGCCATTGTCGCGCAGCTCCTCGCATTCGTCGATGTTCGACACCGCAAGATAAGCCGCGCCGAGCTGCTCGAGCCGTCTGGCGATCTCCACCGCGCCGTGGCCGTAGCCGTCGGCCTTGACCACGCCAAGCAGCTTTACCCGCGCTCCGACGTGGCGGCGAATGGTCTCGTAGTTATGGGTCAGATGGTCAAGTTCGATCTCCGCCCAGGTTCGTTTGAGCGTGCTTTCCATAGACGCTTCCACCCTTTTGCTTCAAATCTGAACGCGCGCTACTGCGCCGCGTTTGGCGATAGTATATCACCAAAAATAAAATTCGTAAACTCTGCCGCCGCAATAATTTTTCCATTTTCTGCGATCTCGGCGTACACCGGTGCGCCCGCATCGTCAAAACAGAGCGAGCAGAAAAGCTTTTCGCTGCCGGAAGAGAGTGAAAAATCCACATGTAGCACCGGCTCTCCTCCAAGCGATTCCGTGCCGAAGCTGTCAAGGTACGCCTTCGGGAATGCGCGCAGAAGCATCGGCGCACAGTTCAGCGCGCTCACGCGCGGCGAGAGCGTGCCGACGTCCAGCACGAGACCATCAAACGCGAGTGAAAGCCTCTCCCCCTCCAGCACCGCACCCACGCCCGCAAGCTCCTGCGGCTCTTTGACCTCAGCGCGCACGGTATCGCCCTGCGCGCTGAGATGCAGGCAATAGGCGATCGTTTCGTCCTCGCGCGGAACGCACACGCGCACGTCCGTTTCGTAAGAGGATACTTGCTGATATTGCTCCTGTAATTCCTCTGCGCGGTCATTTTCCCCGCCGCAGGCACATAAAAGCAGCACCGCCAACAGCGGCAGCCAGATTTTTTTCATCGTTCCGCCCCCCTTCCGTCCGCTATGTATATGCGCCGTTCCGGCTTTTCAGTAGAAGTGAAACACCATGTTCATAGAATTCACCCTTGTTTCTCTCTCAAGTCATAAATTGCCCCGCATTAAAATGGTCCGCGGCGCAAAAAAGAGGGAAGCACCTCACGGTGCTTCCCCTTAAAAATCTCTTGATTTTTCAGTGCCTTCGGCTTACTTGAAATATCTTTCAAGTAAACCCTTGAGGGCCTTGCCATGACGGGCCTCGTCGCGGGCCATCTCGTGGACGGTGTCGTGAATGGCGTCGAGACCGTTCTTCTTCGCGCAGGCGGCGAGGTCGAACTTGCCGGCAGTGGCGCCGAACTCGCAGTCGACGCGCCAGGCGAGGTTGTCCTTGGTGGTCGCCTTCATGTTGGGCTCGAGGTCAGAGCCGAGGAGCTCAGCAAACTTCGCAGCGTGCTCCGCCTCTTCGTAGGCGGCCTTCTCCCAGTACAGGCCGATCTCGGGATAGCCCTCTCGATGGGCGATGCGCGCCATGCAGAGGTACATACCGACCTCGCTGCACTCGCCGTTGAAGTTGGCCATCAGCTGCTCGAAGATATACTTCTTGTCCTCTTCAGAGATGTCGGGGTTGTTCTTCACGGTCTTGCCGTAAACGCCGAACTCATGCTCGGCGGCGAGCTTCAGCTCACCCTTGACTTCCTCGAACATATTGCTCTTGGCGTGGCACACGGGGCACTCCGCGGGAGCCTCGGGGCCTTCATAGATATAACCGCAAACCTTGCAAAGCCACTTTTTCATAATTGCTACCTCCATAAAGTTTTATCTTGAAATGTGAATTGTTTTGCTTGCCTTTCACTGGCGTTAGTATACCACATATCTCCGCCTTTGCAGAAGTTGCAAATGCAACAATTCGGTGAATTTTTTATGAATTGCGAGATTTTGCTTTTTTCGCGCAATTTTTTCAGCACTCGCTGCTGTACTGCCGGCAGCGCCGGGCCGTTTTCGATTTTTTCATTGCTTTTGCGCATGCCCTTTGTTACAATGAGGGGTAAGAAAATTTTCGCAGGAGGATTCTTATCATGTCCGTCAAGATCGCACCGTCCATCCTCTCCGCCGACTTTGCCAACCTGGGCCGGGATGTCCAGCGGGTCCGGGAAGCGGACTGGCTCCATGTGGATGTGATGGACGGTATGTTTGTCTCCAACATCAGCATTGGCGTGCCTGTGGTGAAATCTCTGCGAAAGTTCACCGATCAGTTTTTGGATGTACACCTTATGATTGAAAAACCGGTGCGCTACGTGGATGCGTTTGCGGATGCCGGAGCGGACCTTCTGACCGTCCATCTGGAGGCGGATATGCCCCCCGGCATTCAGGCGGCCCTGGCGGCCATGGAGCGGCGGGGCGTCCGGAAGGGCATTGCCCTGCGGCCCATCACCGCGGCGGAGGCCGTGCTGCCCTATCTGGACAAGGTGGACCTGATTTTGGTGATGACAGTGGAGCCCGGGTTCGGCGGCCAGGCGTTTATGGCCGATCAGCTGCCCAAGATTGCCGCCATCCGCCGCTATATTCAGGAACGTAACCCCGCCTGCCGGCTGGAAGTGGACGGCGGCGTGGACCCGGTGACAGCCCGCCAGGTGGTGGAGGCCGGCGCCGACGTACTGGTGGCGGGCAGCGCAATCTATGGCGCGCCGGACCCCGCCCAGGCCATCCGGGCCCTGCGGGGAGAGTAACCCCGGCCCGCAGACGCTGGCAAGAGGCCCAGCAGTATCCCCAAGAAAAGAAGGAAGAGGTAGCTTCATGGAATACTTCCCCCCCGCATTGGAAAAAATGGTGGAACAGTTTGCCCGCCTGCCCGGCATTGGCCATAAGACTGCCCAGCGCCTGGCGTTTTTTGTCCTGTCTCTGCCCGAGAATGAGGTGGAGCAGTTTGCTCAGGCGATTTTGGAGGCCAAGCGGTCCATTGCCCTCTGCCCCGTCTGTCAGAACCTCACGGAAGGAGAGGGGCTGTGCCCCATCTGCGCCAGTGAGAAACGAGATGGCAGCGTGGTCTGTGTGGTGGCCGATCCCAAGGATGTCATTGCCATGGAGCGGGCCCGGGAATACCACGGGACCTACCATGTGCTCCATGGGGTGCTCTCCCCAATGAATGGCGTGGGGCCCGACGACCTGTATATCAAATCCCTCCTGGACCGGGTGGCGCAGGGGGAGATTCAGGAGGTCATTATGGCGACAAATCCCGACACGGAGGGAGAGGCCACGGCCATGTATCTGTCCCGTATGCTCAAGCCGTTCGGTGTAAAGGTGACCCGTCTGGCCTATGGTGTTCCCGTGGGGGGCCACTTAGAATATGCTGACGATGCTACCCTTATGCGCGCGTTGGAGGGACGGCGGGAGATGTGAAAAGGGAAGAAAGACACTAAATATATAGAAAATATAACAACAGCCGCAACGAAACTAATTTCGTTGCGGCTGTTGTTATATTAGATGCAAAGAGATAAAATTATCCTCTGGTAATGGCACCATTAGGAGCACAATGCAAGGAAAGTCTTACAGGGACATTAATGGGAAAATCCTTTAACGTGGCAGTCAAAGTAGCTGTGCCACCGCTGCTGGAGGAGACATTAGTCGTTGTGATTTTGTGGTTGGTATAGCTCCAGCCGCTTGCAAGGCTTTTCGAGTATTCGGTACCTGTTACACCCGCAGTAATACCATTGTAGGTGAAATAGGCTTTTAAAGAAACAGTAGCGATCCAAACGCCATTGTTTTTAAATTCACTGCTCGAAATGGCACTTGTTGACTGATTGCGAGTCACACCGGGGTAAATTGTGATAGTAGTTTCGACAGTAATGCCATTACCTAAGTCTTCTACATAAAAAAGAGTTTCAGGATCGTTTGCTGCTTGAGCCTGGGAAAAAGGCATTGCACAGAAAACCAAAACCAAGGCCACAATAGTAGAGCATATCTTTTTAGCAGGATTCATCGTTAAGGAATCTCCTTTTGATTGTAATAATTTTCAATGTAGCTCTTTGCGTCTTCTATGTCAGGAGGAACATTGTCTTTGTCAATAACGATAGTGTTTTTCTCACTAATTTTGACACCAGACTGAATAGTTGATGTATAAATGACAAGTGTAGATAAAGCAACTGCGACACAAGCAATGATACTCAAACGAAGACGACGCTTTTTCTTCTTGAATTTCTGAACAACATCCGGAGACAAACGTTCCATAAGCGAAGCTGCTAAACTTTCAGGTTCTCCTAAAAATTCAACGATCCCGTCATAGTCCAAATTAGGATTATCCACTTGTAACTCAATCACCTGCTTGTTAACACTCAAAAGCAGACGATCTTGCTCGTCCTTGGGACAGTCCAAGTAGCGGCGAACTTCATCGTAATAGGTTTTCAAGTCGTTTGCTAACATCATGAGCATTCTCCTATGCGAATGGTGTTGGAATTCTCCTGATCCAGGATCTGATCCACAGCACCGGTGAAGGAACGATACTCCTCGATCAGTTTCTCGAGATAGTCTACTCCGGACGCAGTAATTGCGAAATAAATACGAACTCGATTGTCTTCGGACACCACCTTACCTTCCTCTTGAATGTACTGGAAACTCTGCAGACGATAGATGGCTTGATAAAGGGTATTAAAGGTGATCTTCCCTGTACTCATGCGGTCGATCTCCTGCATCATTTCGTAGGTGTACATTGATTTGTGGCGCAGCACGAAGAGCACCAACATCTCAGTTGTCGCCTTCTTCAACGCCTCACGGATACTTGCGGGAGTCCCGCTGGTTTTTGCGCGTTCGCGTTTTCGTTCAGCCATAGTAGAAAGGTCCTTTCTTTGAGTGAGCTCAAAAGTATATTATTTCAGAAACGCTATCCTGTCAATAACGTTTCTCTACAACAAATAAGGAAGAAATACTTATAACTTCGACCGAAATCGGTGTACTGTTGACAAGTTGTTGCTTCCTTAGAGCGGACAAACCGTTTTCTTCTGCCCATTCTCATTGATATAGTAATACAGATTCCCGGTTCTGTCCATCATCTTTTGAAAGATTTTACAAAAATTTTGGGATTTTTGTTGTTTTTTCAGGAAAAGTTTGGTATAAGCTGTGTGGAATTGCCCCCAATAAGCGGGCGGAAAGGGGAAACCCTCTCCGAAGGGAGGAGAACGGCAGCGGGGTCACTGGATGCCCCAGGCGGGGCGCAGCCCCTCCAACGCCTTAACCAGGGACTCCGGCATCGTGCGATGAATGCCCAAAGTCCGCAGGTGGAGGGTGACGGTGGCCAGCTGTTCCAGACATTCCAAACGGTAGTGGGCCTGCTCCATGGAGGTTCCCCAGGTGACCGCGCCGTGGTATTCCAGCAGCAGGGCCCGGTACGCCTGGCAGTAGGGGGCGACGCTGTCCGCCACCGCCTGGGAACCGGGCAGGGCAAAGGGGGCCACAGGCACGGTGCCCAGCTGCACCACAGCCTCCTGGAGGACAGGGCGGTCCAGGGGAAGGCCCGCCGCGGCGAATGCGGTGGCGGCAGGCGGGTGGGCATGCACCACGGCGCGGACGGCGGGGTTCTCCTGGTAGATGCGCAAGTGCATTTTTGTCTCCGAAGAGGGCTTCCGAGTCCCCTCCAATACCGTGCCATCCAGAGAGAGCTTGACCAGCATATCCTCCGTCATGGCGCCTTTTGAAACACCGGTGGGCGTAACCCACAGGGCGTTGTCCCCCACCCGAACGGACAGATTGCCGTCGTTGGCGGCCACCAGTCCCCGCTGATAAATTTTACGCCCGGCGTCCAAAATTTCCGCCTTGGCCTGGGCGTCTGAGGGATAGGGAGGGTTCATGTGGCCTCCTTTTCCGGGCGGCCGAAGACCTGGGCGAAGCTCTGCTCGAAGGGGGGATAGCAAATGCCTTTTTCTGTGACGATGGCGGTGATAAGGCTGTGATCCGTGACATCAAAGGCGGGATTGTAGCATTTGACCTGGGGCAGGGCGACGGGCGCGGAGAAGAATTTCTCCTTGAGCTCTCCACCGTCCCGCAGCTCGATGGGAATGTGATCCCCGTCGGGGCAGGTAAAGTCAATGGTGGAGGAGGGGCCCAGCACATAGAAGGGGATGCCGTAGTGCTTGGCCAGGATGGCCACCCCGGAGGTGCCGATTTTATTGGCGGTGTCCCCGTTGCGGGCCACCCGGTCACACCCAACAAAGCAGGCGTTGATCTTCCCCTCCTTCATCACAAGGCTGGCCATGTTGTCACAGATGAGGGTGCAGTCGATGCCGGCCTGCTGAAGCTCATAGGCTGTCAGACGGGCGCCTTGCAGGAGGGGGCGGGTTTCATCACACCAGGCGTGAAGGGGGATGCCCCGCTCCTTGGCCAGAAACAAGGGGCCCAAGCCGGTGCCGTACCGGGAGGTGGCCAGGGGGCCGGCGTTGCAGTGGGTGAGGATGCCGTCTCCCGCCTTGACCAGGGACAGGCCGTATTCCGAGATGGCGGTGCACATGGCGATGTCTTCCTGGTGAATGGCCCGGGCCGCCTGGCCCATGGCCGCCTGGATGGAGGGGACGTCGGCGCAGGGCATGGACTCGGCCACCGCCAGCACCCGGTCCAGCATGTGGCGCAGATTGACCGCTGTGGGGCGGGAACTGTTGAGGTAATCTCGGTTCCGGCGGCAGGCCTCTAAAAAGGGACCATATTGGGTTTCCTGACTTTGCAGCGCCAAAACGTACAGGGCATACCCGGCGAAGATGCCGATGGCGGGGGCGCCGCGGACCCGCAGGGAGGCGATGGCTTCGTAGAGATCTTCCGCCTGGGAGAGTTCCAAATAAACCGTCTCGTTGGGGAGCCGGCTTTGATCCAGAATACGCACCGCCCGCCCGCTGTCGGAGAGGCGGACGTTTTCCGCGTGGGTGATTCGTTTCAGTTCCATGGTTGCTTCACTTCCTTTGCAGATGTCTTATTGTAACAAGAACCGCGCGGAAAAGCAACGGAGGGGGGCGGGACAATCCCTGGCCGGGCAGAAAAAAAGGGCCAAATGCTGTCAGGGCAGGGAAAATGGTGCTTGTGCAAAACGACGAAGCACAAAATGACAAAGGAAGCGGGAAAAACTTGAAAAAGAAACGGAGGAAACGGACGAAAACTCCTTGCGGAGGGAAATAAAACCTGAAATTTCAGGGAAAAAAGAAAAAAAGAAAGAAGGACGCGGCGGACGATGCATAAAATCCTGCGTGGGAAATTGTATTTTCGCCAGAAACTGTTGGGAATAATTTGTGCAAAAGGTGCATTTCATTTTTGAGAAATTGGTGCTATTATAGTCACAAGTTACAGGGGATTCGTTGAAAGACGGATTTCCTGGCACGTGATTCAAAACAGACGGAATGAGTAGCCGGCTGTTGTGAATACTGGGCTTGGTTCACAGGCCTGGAAATCCCTATATTTACATTTATTTTTGAATGGGAGGAATTTCTTATGAGACTGAAAGACACTGGTCTGACCGCCGCTGAGCTGAAAGCTCAGGTCAAAAAGTACATGATCGAAACCTACGAGCGTATGGATTTCGTGGCAGATTATGCTGAAGGCATCTATATGTATGATGAGAACGGCGAAGCTTACCTGGACTTCTATGCAGGTATCGCTGTTAACTGCCTGGGCAACTGCAACCCCAAGGTGGTGAAGGCCGTTCAGGAGCAGTCCGCTCTGATTATGCAGACCTTCAACTATCCCTACACCATTCCTCAGGCTGTCCTGTCCAAGGAGATCTGCGAGACCATCGGCATGGACAAGGTTATGTACCAGAACTCCGGCGCTGAGGCCAACGAAGCTATGATCAAGATTGCCCGTAAGTGGGGCATTGAGAACATCGGTCCCGACGCTTGGCACATCATCACCGCAAAGCAGTCCTTCCACGGCCGTACCTTCGGCGCCATGACCGCTACCGGTCAGCCCGAGTCCGCCATCCAGAAGGGCTTCGGCGACCTGACCCCCGGCTTTACTTATGCTGAGTTCAACAACCTGGACGCCTTCAAGGCTGCCTATGTTGAGGGCAAGACCTGCGCCATCATGTTCGAGCCTGTTCAGGGCGAGGGCGGCGTGTTCCCCGCAACTGACGAGTTCATCCAGGGCATCCGTAAGTTCTGCGACGAGAAGGGCATCCTGATGCTGCTGGACGAGGTCCAGGCTGGTTGGGGCCGTTGCGGCGACTTCATGTGCTACATGACCTATGGCATTAAGCCCGACGTTGTCTCCATGGCTAAGGCTATGGGCGGCGGTATGCCCATCGGCGGCATCGCCTGCACCGACCGTGTCGCCACTGCTTTCGGCCCCGGCACCCACGGTTCCACCTATGCTGGCCACCCCGTCAGCTGCGCCGCTTCCCTGGCTGTTCTGCGTGAGCTGAAGGCTGGCAAGTGGCCCGAGAACGCCAAGAAGGTCGGCGATTACTTCGCTGCTGAGCTGGCTAAGATGCCTCACGTTGTGACCGTCCGTCACCGCGGCCTGTTCGTTGGTGTTGTTCTGGAAGACGGCATCAACGCTGTGGAAGTGAAGCGTCACTGCATCAAGAACCACTTCCTGGTCACCGCCATTGGCGCCAACATCATCCGTATGGTGCCTCCGCTGACCATCCGTGAAGTTGACTGCGACGAGGCTGTTGCAAGACTGTCCAAGTCCATCAATGAGGTTGCTGAGGGCAAGTAATTGACCCTTGTGAACCACTGATGAATCAGTAAAGATCGTCCCCCACCACACTGTGGTGGGGGACGTTTTTTGTTTTAACCGCAACCGGATAGAGAAATTTTATTTGACAGATCGTGTTTTGAGGTCTTTATGTTAAAATTTCTTGCCCAAGGAAAACAGAAAAATGAATAGAAAAAATTCCCCTCGCTCACCTGAGCGAGGGGAATTTTAGGTGTATTTAAGGGATTATTCCTCTTCATCCAAAATGAAGGAAACCAACAGATCTTCCGTGTTGACCCGGTCGCCGGGGGCCACATAAAGCTTATCGACCTTGCCGTTGACCTTGGAGACGAAGGTGGTTTCCATTTTCATGGCTTCCACGATCATCAGGGGCTGGTTGACCTTAACCTCGTCGCCCTCCTTCACCAGGACGGTTTCCACCGTGCCGGGAATGGTGGAGCCCAGGTGGCAGGGGTTGTTCTTGTCGGCCTTGAGTTTCCGGTCCTCCAGAACCTCCAGGGTCTTATCCAGCACCTTCAGCTCCCGGAGGATACCGTTGACCTCGAAGGTCAGCACGCGATAGCCTTCCTTGTCGGGATCGGACATGCCGACGAACTTGATCAGAATATCGCGGCCTTCACTGGCCTTCAGGACGGTCTCCTCTCCCTTGCGCAGGCCATAGAAGTAGACATGGCTCTCCAGGGTGGTGACGTCGTTGTAGGCCTCGAAGTGGGTGCAGTAGTCCTCATAAACCTTGGGATACAGGGCGTAGCTGACCGCCTTTTGCTCCATTTCGAAGTCAGAGAAGCCCTTCATATCAAACTTCTCCCGGAGGTGATGCTTGATATCCTCGAAGTCCACATCAGGCAGCAGGGTACCGGGACGGACGGTGATGGGCTCGATGTCCTTCAGAACAATCTTCTGCAGTTCCTTGGGGAAGCCGCCCTCGGGCTGCCCCATCATCCCCTTGAAGAAGTCGATGACGGAGTCGGGGTAGGACAGGGAGGCGCCCTCGGTGAGGATGTTGTCCTTGGTCAGGCCGTTCTTCAGCATGAAGATGGCCAGGTCACCGACCACCTTGGAGGAGGGGGTCACCTTGATCAGGTTGCCCAGAAGGATGTTGGCCTGGCGATAGAGCTCCTTGATCTTCTCAAACTCATCCTTGGAGCCCATTTCGGTGACCTGGGCCAGCAGGTTGGAGTACTGTCCGCCGGGGATCTCATACTTATAAATCTGGGCGTTGGGGGAGACCATGCCGCTCTCGTTGGCTTTGTAGACCTTGCGGACATGCTCATAGTAGCGGCTCAGCTCATCCAAGCCCTCAAAGTCCAGACCGGTATCCCGCTCGGTGCCCTTCAGGGCTTCCACCACCACGTTGAGGGAGGGCTGGCTGGTGCAGGAGCTCATGGACTCGATGGCCAGGTCCACGATATCCACGCCAGCCTCGGCAGCCTTCAGCACGGTGGCGACGCCAGCGCCGGTGGTGTCGTGGGTGTGCAGGTGAACGGGGATGTGGAGCTCGGACTTGAGGGTTTCCACCAGCTTCTGGGCCGCATAGGGTTTCAGCAGGCCGGCCATGTCCTTGATGGCCAGGATGTGGACGCCCATGGCCTCCAGCTCTTTGGCCTTTTCCACATAGTAGTCTAAGGTGTACTTGACCTCGTTGGGGCTCATGATGTCGCCGGTGTAGCACAGGGAGCCCTCGACGATTTTGCCGGTTTTCAGGGCCTCTTCCACAGGCATCTTCATGTTCTCGATCCAGTTCAGGCTGTCAAAGACACGGAAGACATCCACGCCCTTGATGGCGGAGATCCGAATGAATTCCTTCACCAAGTTGTCGGGATAGTTGCTGTATCCCACGGCGTTGGAGGCCCGCAGCAGCATCTGGATCAGAGTGTTGGGCATTCTCTCGCTGAGGATCTCCAGACGCTTCCAGGGAGACTCCTTCAGGAAACGATAGGCGGTGTCGTAAGTGGCGCCGCCCCAGGCTTCCACGGAGAAAGCGTTCTGGAAAATCACGTTGGAGGCCTTTGCCGCGCCCACAATATCCTTGGTCCGCATCCGGGTGGCGATCAGGGACTGCTGGGCGTCACGCATGGAGGTGTCGGTGACATACAGGCGCTTTTCGCCCAAGATCTTCTGGGTAAAGCCCTTGGCGCCCAGCTTCTTGAACTCGTCCTTGGCACCGTAAACCAGGGCGGTCTCGTCGTACTTGGGCAGGACACGGTCCTCGAAGTAGGGCTTTTCTCCCTTGGAGACGTTGACAATTTTGTCCCCCAGGAAGTCCAGAATCTTGGAGACCCGGTCCGGGCTCTGGGACAGGGAGAAGAGCTCGGGTGTCTCCTCAATGAAGGTGGTATAGCACGCACCCGCCTGGAAGGTGGGGTTGTTGATGACGTTAATCAGGAAGGAGATATTGGTCTTGATGCCCTGAATCCGCATCTCCCGCAGGGCACGCAGGGACTTGACCGCGGCGCCCTTGAAGGTCCGGTCAAAGGAGCAGACCTTTACCAGCAGGGAGTCGTAATAGGGCAGAATCTCGGCGCCGGTGTAAACGTTGCCCCCGTCCAGACGAATGCCGTTGCCGGAGCCGGAGTGATAGACACTCACCTTGCCGGTGTCGGGCATAAAGTTGTTGGAGGGGTCCTCGGAGGTGACACGGGTCTGGATCGCGTAGCCATGGCATTCGATGGCCTTCTGGGAGGTGATGTTGATCTCCGGGGAGTTCAGGGGATAACCCTCGGCAATCAGGATCTGGGAGCGGACAATATCCACGTCGGTCACCAGTTCAGTGACGGTGTGCTCCACCTGAATCCGGGGATTCATCTCAATGAAGTAGGGGTTGCCGTCCGAGTCCACCAGAAACTCGCAGGTGCCGGCGTTGCGGTAGCCCACCTGCTTGCACAGACGAATGGCACTGTCAAAGATCTTCTGCCGGGAGGCCTCGGGAACGGAGAAGGCGGGCGCATACTCCACCACCTTCTGGTGCCGGCGCTGCACGGAGCAGTCACGGTCAAACAGGTGCACCACATTGCCGTAGTTGTCGGCCAGGACCTGGACCTCCACGTGCTTGGGGCCCTTCAGGTATTTCTCAATAAAGACCTGGTCGTCGCCAAAAGCCTTCTTGGATTCGTCAATGGCCTCCTTGAACTCCTTGGGCATATCCTCTTCCCGGGAGACGATCCGCATGCCCCGGCCGCCGCCGCCGTTGGAGGCTTTCAGCATCACGGGATAGCCGACCTTCTTGGCCACCTCCATGGCTTCCTCCACGGTCTTCATGGCGTGGTCCACGCCGGGGATGATGGGAACCTGGGAGGCAATGGCGATCTGCTTGGAGGAGATCTTGTCGCCCATGGCGTTCATGCTGTCCACGGTGGGGCCGATGAAGGTGATACCGTTCTTTTCACACTCTTCCACCAGAACTGGGTTTTCCGCCAGGAAGCCATACCCGGGGTGGATGGCGTCCACATTGTGGTCCTTGGCAATCTTCAAAATGGTGGGGATGTCCAGATAGGCGTCGATGGGGCCCTTCTCCGGGTTCAGGGGATAGGCCTCGTCCGCCAGGGTGCGGAACATGGCGTACTTGTCTTCCTTGGAGTAGACGGCTACCGAGGTGATGCCCAGCTCGTTGAGCGCCCGGAACACGCGGATGGCGATCTCTCCGCGGTTTGCCACCAGTACTCGCTTGAAGTTCTTGATACGTACTTCACTCATAAGCAAACTCCTTCTTAACGTCGTGTTGGGATAGAAATCAAGATATCCTTCGAGGCAGCTCCTCTGCCAGTGTTCACTTTGCAAGAACAAATGTGTTTCTATTCGTGTTTCATTATACACGAAAAGAAAAAACCTTGCAAGTACTCTGACGGTGAAGGAGCCTGAGGGGAAACCGTCAAAATGACCTGTGGCTTGGGCGGAAAACACTGGGCAGAGGGAGGGGAAGCGGGGATTCCGCTCTATTATCATAAATTTTAAGGGACTTTCCCTTGGGCTTTTATCATAATTTTCACAAGAAATCATTCGGCAGAATTTTCCAAAAAATGGGACCAAAAAAGAGCACCAAACATCGGGGAAAAACCGTGGGAAAAATCTGATAGATTGACGAAGAGGTTTTCCGGCTTCCCTTCCTTTACAAGGGGATACCGTGGGACTATAATAAACCTGATAATATGAGAAAAAACATTTTTGTGCCAGGTGGCATGGCCAGTTTGTGGGAAGGAGGCCCGGAATTTGCTCACCTATTCCTTTGAAAACATTGACACGGAGAGCATGTATGAGCATCTTTACCGGTGTATTAAGCAGGATATTCTCCAGAAAAAGCTGCGGGCGGGGGAGAAGCTGCCCTCCAAGCGGACCTTTGCCAAGAATTTGGGGGTAAGCACCATCACCGTGGAGAGCGCCTACGCACAGCTGGTGGCGGAGGGCTTCCTCTACACCCTGCCCAAGCGGGGGTATTATGTCTGTGAGCTGGAGCGGGAGGAGCCGGTGGCGCCGCTTCCTCCCCGGCCCAAGGGGCCCGCGCCCCGGGAGCCCGACAAGCGGGCCTATTGGGCGGATTTTGTGGGCAGTTCCGTGGCCCGGGATATGTTTCCCTTCTCTGTGTGGGTAAAGCTTCTGCGGGATGTCACAGCGGGGGAGGATGAGGCGACGTTGCTCACCGATACCTCTGCGGGAGGCATCCGGCAGCTCCGGCAGGCCATTTCCGACCACCTCTATCAATTCCGGGGGATGACCATTGACCCGGAGCAGATCGTGGTGGGGGCGGGGACGGAGTACCTGTACAGCGTCCTGATCCAGCTCCTGGGACGCCAGTGGGGCTATGCGGTGGAGGACCCGGGTTATCTTCGGCTGAGTAAGATCTATGAGAAGAACGATGTGGTGACCTATCACATTCCCATGGACCAGGCCGGCATTATTCCAGAGAAGCTGGAGGAGAGCGGCGCGGAGATTCTCCACATCACCCCCTCCCATCACTTCCCCACGGGGATTGTCATGCCGGTCAGTCGGCGGTATGAGTTTCTCAGCTGGGCCTCCAAAGGGGAGAACCGGTATATCATTGAGGACGATTATGACTGTGAGTTCCGTCTGGCCGGCCGGCCCATCCCCACATTGCAGAGCATTGATGTGATGGAGAAGGTCATCTATATCAATACCTTTTCCAAGAGCCTGGCCCCGGCCTTTCGGATCAGCTATCTGGTTCTGCCCAAGCACCTGGTCACCCGGTTTTATGAGACCCTGGGGTTTTATTCCGGCACGGTCTCCTGCCTGGAGCAGATGACCTTGGCCCGGTTCCTCTCCGAGGGATATTTTGAAAAACACATCAACCGGATGCGCAACCACTACCGGGCACTTCGGGACAAGCTCCTGCTGGCCCTGCGGCAGTCCCCTCTGGCGGGCAGGGTGAAGATCAGCGAGGAGCATGCGGGCCTTCATTTCCTGCTGGAGCTGGACACCCAGCGCAGCGACGAGGAGATTCTCCAGGCGGCCCAGGCCCAGGACCTGCGGATCTCCTTCGTGTCCCAATATTATGTTGCCGCCCAGAACCGCCGTCCTCATGTGCTGGTGATGAATTATTCCGGCCTGGAGGAGGAGAAGGTGGAGGAGGCGGTTTCCCGCCTGTGCCGGGCGGTGCTGGGATGAGAATTCCCCTTCGGCCCTTGCATCGGCGGTGAGATAGTGCTACAATAAACTGGTTGATTTCGTAAGAAAAAGACGGAACCGTCTTGTATTTGGAGGTAACCTATCATGTTTGCAAAACTGATCGAAACCCTGAAAGCCAATCCCCGCACCCTGGTTTTTACCGAGGGCTCTGACGCCCGGATTCTGGAGGCCACCGCCCGCCTGAAGAAGGATGGTTTCCTGACCCCCATCCTGGTGGGTGTGGAGACCGAGGTCAAGGCCGCAGCGGAGAAGGGCGGCTTTGACATTGAAGGCGTGCGCATTGTGGACCCGGCCACCTATGCCGGCATGGACGCCATGGTGGAGAAGATGGTGGAGCTGCGCAAGGGAAAGATGACCCCCGAGGACTGCCGGAAGAACCTGATGAAGGGCAACTACTTCGGCACCATGCTGGTCAAGATGGGGGAGGCCGACTGCCTGCTGGGCGGTGCCACCTACTCCACCGCGGACACCGTCCGGCCTGCGCTTCAGCTCATTAAGACCAAGCCCGGCAACAGCAACGTGAGCTCCTGCTTTATTCTCCAGCGGGAGAAGGACGGCGTGGACGAGCGCCTGTGCATGGGGGACTGCGCCATCCAGATCGATCCCGACGAGGACGCCCTGGTGGAGACCGCGCTGGAGTGCGCCAAGACCGCCGCGACCTTCGGCATTGACCCCAAGATTGCCTTCCTGAGCTATTCCACCAAGGGCTCCGGCAAGGGTGACGCGGTGGACAAGGTGAAGAACGCCTGCGACAAGGCCAAGGCCGCCGCTCCTGAGCTGGCCATCGACGGCGAGATGCAGTTCGACGCCGCTGTGTCCCCGGTGGTGGGGCAGCAGAAGTTCCCCGGCTCCAAGGTGGCCGGCCACGCCAATACCTTTATCTTCCCGGAGATTCAGTCCGGCAACATTGGCTATAAGATTGCCCAGCGCCTGGGCGGCTTCGCCGCCTACGGCCCCATTCTCCAGGGCCTGAACGCCCCCATCAATGACCTCTCCCGGGGCTGTGACGCCGATGAGGTTTACAAGATGGCCATCATCACCGCTGCGCTGGCCTGAGCCCAGGCAATCCAACCAGACAAAACCCC
>OLRA01002518.1_pt1 | contig 18225 bp, 18 predicted proteins | sample 1673011 | NCBI WGS metagenome assembly OLRA01 (sample SAMEA3136746, study PRJEB25190) | human gut metagenome | reverse complement strand
GTCGTGATCGGTTCGCCGACGACGGTGTTCGTGTCCACCATTTCCTTGATCTTGCTCATGGTCGCAGTCATGACTGCACTGATTTCATTATCCATTGCTGACCTTTCTTTCCTGCGCGGCCGGCGCGGTATTTGCGCGCGTGGCCCGGGTCTGTTTCGAGTGCATTTTTTGCTTTAAGAATCCAACGCCGAACGCCAGCGCGATGACAACGATCTGCCCGATGCGGATCGTACAGACGATGCGCGCATCGATGCGCGGCCGCTCGGCCTGAAAGTCCACACCGGTCTGAATGTCCCGCTCGTCAATGCGCAGGGCCCGCTCCGCCAGCGGCGTGAACGCGCCGAGCGCGGCGTTGACATAGCCCTGGTTCAAGAGGGAGTCCGCCTCAAGCAGACCGACCATCTGCGTGGCGTTTGCGCCCAGGAGCATCAACGCGAACAGCGAAACTATCACGCAGAGCACCGCGGCAACTACGGAACCGCCCTTTATCTTCGTCTTCATCATCTTGGTACGGCAGTCCTCGCAGTAATAGCTGCCCTCTTCGCGCGCCTTCTTCTGGCAAAGGCTGCAAAGCGTTCTGTCATACTCAAAGTTTTTTTCTTCCTTTTCGGCAGCCTCGTTCTCTTCGAGCGGCTGCAGGTTTTCTTTATCTGACAAACCGATACCTCCTTGTCCGGTAGCATTACCTCTTCATTCTATCAGCTTTCTTATAAAAATTCAAATAAAATCAGACTTTGTTTACAAAAAACTCATAAAATAACGCCAAAGCTTAAATTACCGGTGCATCATATGCAAATATCGGCGCAAAATATCTTGTCATATCAATAAAAAATCTGTATAATCAACCTGCATATAAATAAGCGAAAGGAAGCAGAATATGCTTGAACTGAAAAATGTCTCCTTCTCGGTCGGCAGTGCGGACGACGAGCTTGAGATAATCGACGATATCAGCCTCACATTTGACGACGGCAAGTTCGTTGTCATAACAGGACCGAACGGCGGCGGAAAATCCACGCTCGCAAAGCTCATTATGGGCATCGAGCAGCCGACCGCGGGACAGATAATCTATAACGGAACGGATATAACTCATATGAGCATCACCGAGCGCGCGAAGCTCGGCATCGGCTACGCTTTTCAGCAGCCGCCGCGTTTTAAAGGGCTCACGGTGCGCAGGCTTCTGAGCCTCGCCCACGGCAGCGAGCTGCCCGAGGACGCCTGCTGCGCATATCTGACGAGCGTAGGGCTCTGCTCGCGTGAATATCTCAACCGCGAGGTTGACGCGTCGCTTTCGGGCGGTGAAGTCAAGCGTGTTGAAATTGCCACGCTCATGGCGAGAAATGTAGACCTTGCGATATTCGACGAGCCGGAGGCGGGCATTGACCTGTGGAGCTTCGCAATGCTTGTCGAGAGCTTCCGCTCGATGTGCAAGAACAGATATGAAACAGTGATAGTAATTTCGCATCAGGAGCGCATAATGCAGCTCGCCGACGAGATGATAGTCGTCGAAAAGGGCAAGATTCGCACGCGCGGCACAAAGGAAGAGATTCTTCCGCAGCTGCTCGGCGAGCTTGATGAGAGCTGCGACTTCAACAGAAAGGACGGTGAATGATATGCCGGATTTGCTCAAAAAAGTCGATATGTCGCTGCTGCACACGATAGCGGACATGGATTCAATGCCGACGGGCGCATTCAACATCAGAAAGAACGGTCAGGGCATCGCGAGACAGTCGAGCGAAAATATAACAATAGAGCCCAAAAAAGGAAACCCGGGCATAGACATATATATAAAGCCGTTCACAAAGGGCGAAGAGGTGCATATCCCAGTTATCATCACCGAGACCGGAATAAACGACAAGGTATATAACGATTTTTATGTCGGCGAGGGCGCGGATGTGTTGATAGTCGCGGGCTGCGGCATACACAACTGCGGCGGCGAAAAGACCGAGCACGACGGCATCCACCGCTTCTTTATCGGCAAGAACGCAAAAGTAAAATATGTCGAGAAGCACTACGGCGAAGGCGAGGGCACAGGCGAGAGAATACTCAACCCCGTGACCGAAGTCACCATGGAGGAGGGCTCTTACTGCGAGATGGAGATGATACAGCTCGCGGGCGTCGACTCTACTCTGCGCGAGACCGAGGCGGCTCTCGACGCGAACGCCAAGATAGTCATCACCGAGCGCCTGCTCACCCATGGCAGCCAGAAAGCCCGTTCGAACATGACCGTGAACTTAAACGGCAAAAATTCGAGCGCGCAGATAGTCTCCCGCTCCGTCGCGAGGGATCACTCCGAGCAGGTGTTCTACCCGAGAGCCGTCGGCAACACCGCCTGCCGCGCCCATGTCCAGTGCGACTCGATAATCATGGACAAGGCGAAGATCCGCTCTATCCCCGAGATAACGGCGAACGATGCCGACGCGCAGATAGTCCACGAGGCGGCTATCGGGCGCATAAACAACGACCAGCTCCTGAAGCTCATGACTTTCGGACTGACCGAGGAGGAAGCTGAAGAGGTCATAGTCAGCGGCTTCCTGAAATAAATAGATAAAAATATATTTTTATGCAATAAGTTTAAAAAACTATTTGCAAATCAGAACAGATATGTTACAATTACACTGTTTAAGACCGCGCACATGACGAACCGGCCGCGCGGCATTTAAGGAGGTTATAACCAAACATGGAAAAAGCGAAGCAGTATTTCTGTGCTAAGCCCAACGGCAAGCTGCACTATCCGCACACGATACTCACGGGATTCGGTTTCCTTGCGTCGTCTATCGCATGGGCAATCTACGATCCCTACATAACCAAGATACTCAACCACCTGCTCAATAACAGCGCCACGATAACCTCGTGGTCGGCAAAGCTCAACGCCGCGTTCCCGGCTCTCGCCGAGTTCGCCGCGGCAAACGGCGAGGATGTTACAACCGCCGCCGGCGGCATAACGCTTGTCCCGCTGTTCATCGGTATCATCATGACGTTTGATAATATTTTCGGCGTCATCTTCCAGCCGACCTTCGGCAAGCTTTCCGATAACACCCATTCCCGTTTCGGCAAGCGCCGTCCGTATGTTATCTTCGGCGCGCCTATCTCGGCTATCCTCTTTGCGATAATCCCGATAGTCGCGATAAAAGTCGGTTCGCTTCCGCTGACGATGCTCTTCATCATTCTCTTCGTCTTCGTCATGTCGCTCTGGAGAGCTCCCGTCGTCGCGCTCATGCCCGACCTGACCCCCAGTGACATCCGCTCCGAAGGCAACGCCGTCATCAACCTCATGGGCGGCATCGGCGGCGCGCTCGGCCTGTTCGCCGGCACTATCGTCACCGCTATCTACTGCGCATCCACGGGAATCTCCTCGAAGTCCCCTGAGTTCAACGAGCTCAACACCTTCCCCTACGTTTTCCTGCTCGGCGCCGCCGTTATGGTAATCGGTATGCTCGTCATACTCTTCTTCGTCAAGGAGCCCGACAGCCGTATTAAGGTTCAGGGCGAGATGAATCAGGCAGCCGACGCAGAGGCAAGACGCAAGGCTGAAAAGGAAGCTGCAAAGGCAGAAAAAGAAGCAAGAAAGAAAGAGAAGCTCACCTCCGGCGAGAGAAGAAGCCTCATCTTCATGCTCATGGGTCTGTTCTTCCTCTTCTGCGGCACGAACGCCATCTCCACCTTCTTCGCTCTGTTTGCGGATGAGATTCTTCATAAGACCGCCGCTCAGGCAACCATCATGACCACCGCCTTTGCCGCCGCTTCCGCAGTCGCCGCCATCCCGGCAGGCTGGCTCGGCAAGAAGTTCGGCCGCAAAAAGACCATACTCGGCGGACTTGCCATATTCATCGTCGCATTCGGCGCATATCTGCTCACCGAGATACTTCACATCAACGCACTCAGCGGAGCGCTCATCTGGGTAGCTCTTGTCGTGGGCGGCGCGGCGAATATGTTCATCACCGTCAACACCCTGCCTCTCGTGCTTGAAATAGGCGGTATCGACAAGGTCGGCACATTCACCGGCTATTACTACACCGCAACCTTCTCCGCACAGATAGCTACCCCGATAATCTACGGTATCGTCCGTATGCTTACCGGCACATATATGTCCCTGTTCTACTATTGCCCGATAGCCTTTATCCTCTCGACCCTCTGCATCCTCGTCGTCCGCCACGGCGAAGCGATCCCCGACGAGATAGTCGAAAAGATCAAGGAAGAGAACGAGGACTGATAAAAAGTCCTGTACAAAGCCCCGCCATAATCGGCGGGGCTTTTTTGACGCAAAAATTTTAAAAAGTTCTTTATTCTCCGGGGTTTCTATTGTATAATAAAATCAGAAGTATGCAAAGCGACGAAGAAAGGACCATGGTTATGGAGAAAAACAAAGTCAAACTGACCATTTGCGGGGCGGAATATATCATCGGTTCGGATGAGGACAGCAAGTATATGATCGAACTCGGCGACGAGGTCGACGAAAAAATATCCTCGATTCTCAAGCAGAATCCTCGCATTTCGGTAACTCAGGCTGCCGTGCTCGCGACACTTGAATTTGCCGACGCGGAGAAAAAAGCCGTTGTTTCCGCAGAGAATCTGCGTTCAAAAATACAGGAGTATCTCGAGGACTCTGCGCGCGCCAAGACCGACCGCGAGATAGCCGTGCGCGAGGCGGACAGGCTTGCAAAAGAGCTCGCCGCATACAAGAAGAAGCACAGCTCGCATGATGAATAAGCCGGAGATACTTGCGCCTGCGGGCTCGTTTGATTCGCTGACCGCAGCCGTGCGCTGCGGAGCCGACGCCGTATACCTCGGCGGACGGGAGTTGAACGCGCGCCGCAATGCCGCAAATTTCAGCAATGAAGAACTCGCGCAGGCGGTCAAATACTGCCACGCGCGCGGGGTCAAGGTATATATCACGCTCAACACCCTTGTGCGTGATGATGAGATGGAAACGGCGATGAACGCCGTCAGGTGCGCCTGCGATGTCAAAGCAGACGCACTTATTTTACAGGATATCGGGCTCACTTCGCTTATTCGCAAAGCGGCTCCCGATATGCCTCTGCACGCCTCGACACAGACTTCCGTGCAGACCCTCGACGGAATAAAAATGCTCGCGGACATGGGCTTTTGCCGCGCGGTGCTGCCGAGGGAGCTCTCTAAAAAAGAGATAGAAAAAATAGCCGCGCAGTCGCCGATAGAGCTCGAGATGTTCGTCCACGGCGCGCTGTGCATGTGCCTTTCGGGTCAGTGCCAACTCAGCGCGGTGCTCGGCTCGCGCTCGGGCAACAGGGGCTTATGCGCCCAGCCGTGCAGACTTCCGTTTGCCGTCGACGGCGGCACGGGACACGACCTGAGCCTTAAAGATATGTCTTTGATAGAATACCTGCCGGAGCTCGCGCAGATGGGCGTTCTCTCGTTCAAAATAGAGGGACGCATGAAGCGGCCGGAATACGTTGCCGCCGCGGTGACCGCCTGCAAAAAGAGTCTCGCGGGCGAAAGCGCCGCCGAATACGAGCGCACGCTCGGCGCGATATTCTCCCGCTCCGGGTTCACCTCCGGCTACTATAACGGGGCTCTCGGGCGCGATATGTTCGGCGTGCGTCGCAAAGAGGATGTCACCGCCGCAAAGGATGTTCTCTCTCCGCTTGCCGCACTCTACGATGGCGAACAGCCGCTGATAAGAGCCGATATGCACCTATCGGCGCAGGTCGGCGAAAAGGCATACCTCGCGGTCAAAGCCGCAGGCAAGAGCGTCTTTGCGGAATCTGAAAACGCCGTGCAGAAAGCGCAGAACAGAGCGGTCGGAAGCGAAGAAATAGAAACCAGACTGCGCAAATGCGGCTCGACTCAGTTTTATGCCGGAGATGTCGGAACAGATATTGGAGACGACATATTTTTGAGCGCGTCCGAGATAAATTCGCTTCGCAGAAAGGCTCTCGCGATGCTCGAAGAAAAGATTGCCGAGCGCTCTGAAATTCCGTTTTATCCGCAGGAAATTTCAATCAGACGCCGCCGTTCTCAAAACCGCGGCTATGTAATCAGAGTCAGAAGTATTTCGCAGATACCGTCCGATCTCTCGTATGTGCGCCGCGTGATACTGCCGATGGGCGTCGGCGAAGAGACCGTGAAGTACCTCAAAGATAAAAAGATACAGCCCGCAGTCGAAGTCCCAGCCGCGATATTCGGCGGCGACGATGCGGTTTACAATTCGTTTATCAAAGCGCGCAAAAACGGAATATCCCTTGCCGCAGTCTGCTCTCTCGACGGCGCGGCGATAGCAAAAAAAGCGGGCATGAAGCTCTGCGCTCTGCCCGGCACAAATATATTCAACACATTCTCGCTCGACGAGTTTGCGCGCCTCGGCTTCACGGATGCCATACTCAGCACCGAGCTGAAAATTGCCCAGTGCGCCTCGCTCGGCGGAAAACTGCCGCGCGGCGTGTTCGCTTACGGGCGTCTGCCGCTGATGCAGACGAGAAACTGCCCGGTCAAGAACGGCACGACCTGCGACAAATGCCGCAAGCATGGATCTTTGACCGACAGAATGGGCGTGACATTCCCAGTCGAGTGTACGCCGTTTGCCTCAACCTTGCTCAACAGCGTGCCGATAGTCGAGAGCGACAAGCGCGAGCAGTTTGAGTTTGCCGACTTCTCGCTGCTGTGGTTCACGACCGAAACAAAAGAAGAATGTGAAAAAGTACTTGAAAGCTACCGCAGGGGAGACGCCCCGCAGGGCGAATTTACGCGCGGACTTCTCTATCGCGGAGTTGAATAAAGGAGATAAAATATGCTCACTCTCAAGATGAAAAAAGTGCGCCCCGGCGCAATAATACCGAAGCGTGCGACCTCCGGCAGCGCAGGACTGGATCTTTGCGCCTGCACGGAAAACGAAGTTGTTCTCAAAGCCGGCGAGCGCACGGTTATACCGACCGGCATAGCGATCGCCATAGAAAACAACGAGACCGCTGCATTCGTCTATGCGCGCAGCGGTCTCGGGATAAAGCACGGTATTTCGCTCTCGAACGGAGTCGGAGTCATTGACAGCGACTACCGCGGCGAGATATGCGTGGGACTCATTAACACTTCGAGTGAGGATTATACTATACAGCCCGGCGAGAGAATAGCTCAGCTTGTGCTCGCGCCTGTCATTCCGGCACAGCCCGTCGAAGTCGACAGCCTCGACGAGACGGAGCGCGGCGCTGGCGGCTTCGGCTCAACCGGCAGATGAATTTTTCCTGTTTTTGAAGAACTTTATCACCCACCAGATTATCACGGCGGGGATGCAGCAGACGATGACAAGCACTATCTTATCCATCGGGATATGGTCATATATGCCGTCGCCGAGGATAGTGAAAAGTATGACGCGCGGCATTATTCCGCCGAGCGATATCAGCGCGTATTTCCAATACGGCAGCTTTGTTGCACCGAGGAAAAGGCTGACAAAATCGATCGGGAACACCGGCAGAAAGCGCACGAGAAAGAGCGCCGAGAGCTTCTTTCCGTCGCCGAGGGCGAGGACTTTGTCCCCCGCCTTGCTGCCCTTGAGCCGCTTTTCGACATATTCGCCGCCGAGAAACCAACCGAGCAGATATGTGACGGTTATCTCGAGCGCGATGCCCGCGAGATTTATCGCAATTGCCGAGACGGTCGGGAACGCCATGCCGACGGAAATATATATCATCGACGCGGGTATTATAAACAGCACGGATTTGACAGCAAACACGCCGATTATAACAGCCACCGCCGCCGCGGTGCTGCCCGCGCCGGCAACGAGGGCGCGCATATCAATTTTGGTCAGCTTGTCGTAGTTGACAACGGCGATAATTAAAAGCGCCGCCGCAACGGCACAGCGCAGAATAAGCATGAGCACATCGCGGTGCTTGTTAAAAAACTTCTTCAAATCGGTTCCCCTAACAAAAATTTCTATCCTATAGTATATCCGCAAAAATCAACTTTTGCAACCTCAATAAAAATTCCGAAACACTTTTATGAACAAACCGAAAACTTTATTACCTTTTTCGGCTTTTTTCTTTTAGATGTGGATTTTATTTTGAAGCTGTGATAAACTATCTACTTGTATTAAAGATATTTTCGAAACGAAAGGAGTCGCACAAATGACGGTCAAAGATAAGGTTCAGCGAGCAGCAGCCTCAGCGGTTCTGTCCCGCATGATAAAATATGTCAGGAAAGATCCTGATACAAACCTCGTCAAGCTTGTTGACAGATCCGAGCGATTTGTCGGCAACATCTTCCCCGCGAAAAACTTCGACAGCTTCCGCGAGGGCGCGAAAGACCCCGAGAACGTCTGGCGTCAGCTGGCGCTCAAGCTTATAGATGAGATCGACGACAATGTTCTGATGAACATGATGCTCGCTCTCGGACTGGGCGCGGGAGTCAACGGCACAAAGACCGTTCGCGCAAACCGCGAAAAATATCACTGCAATATTCCGTGGGTCATTCTTCTCGACCCGACAAGCGCGTGCAACCGCAAGTGCAAGGGCTGCTGGAGCGCGGAATACGGCCACAAGCAGAGCCTCACTTTTGATGAGCTCAACAGCATTGTCAACCAGGGCGTCGCAATGGGCACCCATTTCTATATGTTCCCCGGCGGCGAGCCGCTCATGAGGAAGAAAGATCTCATCAAGCTCTGCGAGCTTCATCCGGACTGCGCGTTCCTCTCCTATACAAACGCCGACCTCGTTGACGAGGAGTTCTGCGAAGAGATGAAACGAGTCGGCAACATCTCGCTCGCCATCAGCATCGAGGGCACGAAAGACAGCAATGACGCAAGACGCGGCGAGGGCAGCTACGACCATGTCATGAAGGCGATGGATCTGCTCAAGAGCAAGGGCTGCCTGTTCGGCATCTCCGTGTGCTACACCCGCGCGAATGTCGACGCAGTCACCTCCGATGAATTCGTCGATCTGATGATTTCCAAGGGCGTTCGCTTCGCTTGGTATTTCAACTATATGCCCGTCGGCTCTGCCGCAGTTGAGGAGCTTATCCCCACGCCCGAGCAGCGCACGCATATGTACCGCTGGCTGCGCAAAATGCGCAACAGCAAGACCGGAAAGCCCATGTTCGTCATCGACTTCCAGAACGACGCGGAATATGTCGGCGGATGCATCGCGGGCGGCAGGAACTATTTCCATATCAACTCCGCAGGCGATATCGAGCCCTGCGTGTTCATACACTACTCGGACTCCAACATCCGCGAACAGACACTCATCGAGGCGCTCAAGCGTCCTCTCTTCCAGGCATATTGGCACGGTCAGCCGTTCAACAACAACCATCTGCGCCCGTGCCCGATGCTTGAAAATCCGCAGTGCCTGAGAAAGATGGTCAAGGAGACGGGAGCCAAGTCCACCGACCTGCTCGCGCCCGAGGATGTCGACACCCTCTGCTCGCGCTGCGACAAGTTCGCTGCTGAGTGGGCGCCCGTAGCTCAGGAGCTCTGGGATTCCACAAAGCATCCGCATCCCAAGACCCAGTATTACAGAGATACTCCCGAGGGAAAAGCGGAGCAGCACGAACAGAAATAATTAAAATCAAATAGCCAGGGGTGCCGTTCTTATTTTTCAAACGGCTGAGATGATACCCTCTGACCTGATCCGGATAATGCCGGCGTAGGAAGGATAATAGACAGCCTCGTTGCTGTATATTATATAAACTGACAGCGTCTGTGCATACCGCATGGACGCTGAATTTATTTTTGGAGGAAAACTTATGTCAACAACCAAGAAAAGCAACACAAAAGTTCTTGTTGAGTGCGCGCTGCTTATCGCTATCGCAACCGTGCTCAATGTCGTGTGCAGCTTCATCCCGTTCCTGAATCTCCCGTTCGGCGGCGGATTCACCATCTGCAGCATGCTGCCTATCGTTCTCGCCGCTTACCGCAACGGCACGAAGTGGGGTCTGCTCACCGGTTTTGTTTACGCAGTCGTTCAGATGCTCCTCGGCTTCAAGACCGTCTCGGCGTTCTTTATGCCCAGCTCCGACAGTTACATGGTGCTCTGGAAAGCTATTTGCGTCTGCCTCATCGACTACATAATCGCCTATACCGTCCTCGGCTTCGGCGGCATCTTCAGAAACAAGATTAAGAATCCGTCCGCATCTCTGTGCGTCGGCTCGATAGTTGCTCTCTCGCTTCGCTATCTCGCCCACATCATCTCCGGCTACATCTTCTTCGGCACATGGGCTGAGTGGTTCTTCTCGCAGGATGGCTTCGCCCTCGGCGCAAAGATTCTTGAGAAGTTCAGCGGTCAGGGTCTGGCACTCCTCTATTCCGTTATCTACAACGGCCTCTACATGATCCCCGAGATCATCATCACCGCGATAGTTGCGCTGATAATCGGCCGCGTTCCGCAGATCACCGGCAAGAAGAGCGCGGAATAAAATATATTTATAAAACAGCGAACAGCCGCAGCAGTAAAAACTGTTGCGGCTGTTTTTTCTATGCAATATTTTACTGACCGAGCAGGCGGTCGAGTATCGAACCGCCGCCGGAGCTCTGATTCGAGTTCGTCACGTCATTCTCGTTCGAGGTCGAGAATGTAAGTTCGATGCGCGTGCCCTTCGGGGCTTTTGAGCCGGGTTCAACGGACATCGAAACAACAACGCCCTCTGTGTTGTTGCCCGCGACAGTGCAGACAAAGCCGTTGTCCGTCAGCATCTGCTTGGCTTCGGCGTAGCTCTTGCCGAACACATCGGGGACATCGACGCTCTCCTTGCCGCTGCTGATGACGAGCTCTATCTCGCTGCCTATCGCGACAGTGGTCTGCTCGGGCAGGCTCTGCGAAATGACATAGCCCTCCTTGACGGTGTCGCTGTATTCGTACTTCGTCTTGAAAGTGAACTTGCCGTCCCAGACGGGGTTCTTGGATATTGCCTCGTAGCTGAGGTTCTTGAAGTCGGGAACAACTATCGTCTCGGTGCTCGTGCTCTCCGTGACCGATGCGTTGAGGCTCGACTGGTCGGTGTCGTCCTTCTTCGAGAAGCTGCCTCTGAATACCGTCGCCATGAGAATGGCGAAAATTATTATTCCGATTCCGAGCGTTATGCCGACTGCAATAAGAAACGGCTGAGCCTCGTTCTTCTTCTTTTTTGGCGCTGCCGGAGCAGCTTCACCCTGCGCGGGTTCGACCGAGCGGTCGCCGCTCATCGCCTGAATCTCGCCCGCATATGCCGCGGTCGGGGAGGCGGAGAGCTCTGCTCTGAACTGTTCGACCGAGCGTGTTCTGTCCTCGGGCAGGATCTGAAGCGCGTTTATCAGCGCGTTTATGACATATGCCGGGAGCTGCTCGGCGAATTTGCTCGGTATCATCAGACGGTCGTTCGTCACGCGGGTCGTGGCAACTATCGGATCGGTGCCTATGAGCGCGCGGTAGAGCACCGCCGCAAAGGCATATATATCCGTCCATGCACCCTGCTGACCCTCGAAGCCGTACTGCTCTATCGCGGCGTAGCCGGGGAAGAGCTCGGGATTCAGATCGCCGCGCGCTGTGCGTGCCTGCCAGATGCTGAAGCCGGATATCTTGAGTTTGCCGTCGGGCGTTACAAGAATGGTCTGCGGCGAAAGTCCGCGGTGGATTATTCCCGCCGAGTGCAGAGTGCCAAGCGCCGAAAGCGCGGGCATGAACATCTGCCTCGCGCGCTCCCACGGAATATATCCCGTGCTTGTCGAGAGTAGGTATTTTCTCAGCGGAACGGCGTCCGTGTATTCATAGATAGCGTATGCGGTGCCGTTGTCCTCAACGACATCCGTCACGCTTATGAGCGCAGAAAGTCCCATAAGGCGCATGAGCTTGCGCCACAGCTCAAGAAAGCTCTGGTAGCAGTCGGTGTAAGCGCGCTCGCAGCCCTGCATGACTCTGACCTGAGTCTCGCCGTTTTCGCGCGAGCAAATGGCGTCGGGCAGAAATTCCCTGACCTTGACGGCTATGCGCTCGGTCATGTCCCATCCGGCATAGGTGACTCCGTCGCCGTTGAACTCCAGCACCTTGCCGACGAGATAGCGGTTTGCAACAACGCTTCTTATCGGGAGATAGGGGGAGAGCTGGGGCGAGTCGGCATGGTATCCGCAGTAGGGGCACTGCTTCGCGTCGCCGATGGGTTTCATGCAGCTCATGCATAAATTATCGGTGTTAGGCATTGAAGACCTTCCTTTACGAAATATGGGATAACACAGTTGTGTTGATGATAAAATTAGTCAAGTATATGATACCAAAACATGCGGCAGTTGTCAACTTCGTATAGTATTCTGACGAAAACAGAGCGTTTTTTGCCTGAATATTTAAACGCTTTAACTCTTGAAATTGCACTTGACGGTGATATAATAATGGTATTGTACTTCTAAAGTGCAACACCTGTATTCAAGATAAAGGAGATGCTATTATGCAGAAGATAACTATCGAGCGTACTACCGCTCCTAAAGCAAAGCCCACAGACGAGACAAAACTCGGCTTCGGCAAGATATTTACCGACCATATGTTTATTATGAACTATGACGAGGGCGAAGGCTGGCACAACCCGAGAATCGTGCCCTATGCTCCTATAGCTCTTGATCCCGCGGCGATGTGCCTGCACTATGGCCAGGCTGACTTCGAGGGACTCAAGGCATACAGAAGAGCCGACGGCAGCATCGGTCTTTTCCGCCCCGATCAGAATATGGCGAGACTCAATGTCTCCAACGAGCGTCTCTGCATCCCGAAGATCGACGAGGCATTCGGCGTTGAGGCTATCAAGACCCTTGTCGAGGTCGATAAGGACTGGGTGCCGCACAGCGAGGGCACTTCGCTCTATATCCGTCCGTATATCTTCGCTATTGATCCCATGGTCGGCGTTCATCCGGCGAAGCATCTGCTTTTCGTTATAATCCTTTCGCCCGTCGGCGCATATTACGACAACGGACTCGCTCCCGTTAAGATCTATGTCGAGGAGCACTATGTCCGCGCCGTTACCGGCGGCACCGGCTTTACAAAGGCTGCGGCAAACTATGCTATATCCATGAAGGCGCAGGAAGTCGCCGAGGAACAGGGCTATGCTCAGGTTCTCTGGCTTGACGGCGTTCACAGAAAGTATATCGACGAGGTCGGCGCAATGAACGTGTTCTTTGTCGTTGACGGCGAGGTTATTACCCCGAGCCTTGACAGAGGCTGCATCCTCGGCGGTATCACAAGAAAGTCCTGCATCGAGCTTCTCCGCCACATGGGCTACAAAGTCACCGAGAGAGATATCGAAATCGGCGAGCTCGTCAAGGCATATGACGAGGGCAAGTTCGACGAGGCGTTCGGCTCGGGCACAGCAGCTGTTATTTCGCCCATCGGCGAGCTCAAGTACGGCGACAAGCACATGGTAATCAACGACGGCAAGATAGGCCCGATCTCGCAGAAGCTCTATGATACCCTCACCGGTATCCAGTGGGGCAGGCTGCCCGACGAGTTCGGCTGGACCGTCAAGGTCGACTGATGGCGAAGCTCTATTTTAAATACGGCGCAATGGGCTCGTCAAAATCGGCTCAGGCGCTCATGACCAAGTTCAACTACGAAGAGAAGGATCGCAAGGTCTGGCTGATAAAACCGAGCATCGACACGCGCGACGGCTCCGACACGGTGTATTCCCGTATAGGACTCAGCGCCAAGGCGCAGGTGATATCCCCGCAGGACGATATATATGAAATGTTCGGCGAGAAATGCCGCGATGCGGATGTCGTTATTTCGGATGAGAGCCAGTTTTTTACAGAAGACCAGATAGATCAGCTTCGCAGAATAGTTGACGAATGCGATATTCCGGTGCTCTGCTTCGGGCTGCGTACCGATTTCCTGACGAATGTTTTCCCGGGAAGCCGCAGGCTGTTCGAGGTCGCGGATTCCATAACAGAGATAAAGACCATCTGCCGCTGCGGCAGAAAGGCAACCGTCAACGCGAGAATAGGCGAGGACGGACAGGTTGTGACCAGCGGCTCGCAGGTGCTCCTCGGCGGCAACGACCGCTATGAGGCGATGTGCCACCGCTGCTGGAAGGAGCGCATAGCGCGGGAGAGCGCGGAAAAATAAAAAGCTCCGGGGCTGTCGAATTCAGCGCAGAGCAAAGAAAATATAAAGGTCATAATTCACGTCCGACAGCGCAGATTATGACCTTTATTTTAGTTGATTTTCGCTCTTTTAACGCTTTTTGCGTCTAAACGGGCAGACCCTTTTGCGGCAGGCAGAAAGCCGAAATAATTTCCGGGAGGTCGCGCTTGAACAGAAAACTTGAATTCACCGTGCCCGAGGAGTACGAGGGTAAAAAAGCGTTTTATTTCCTGCGCGGCTGCGCGGGAATTTCGGCGCGCGCGTTAAGCTCGCTCAAGCGCATCGACGGCGGCATAACCCGCGGCGGCGAGACGCTGCGTACAATAGACCGCCTGCACGCGGGCGATATTGTTACGGTGACTCTGCCCGTCGAGACCGAAACGGTCGAGCCGATGGATATAAATATAGATGTAATATATGAGGACGCCGATCTGCTCGCCGTCAACAAATCGCCATTTCTCGCGATGCATCCGACCCATAACCATCAGGGCGACACGCTCGCAAACGCAGTCGCCGGACATCTGCAAAGCGAGGGGAAGAGCGCAGTGTTCCGCTGTGTCGGCAGGCTCGACAAAGGCACATCGGGCGTTGTTGCCTGCGCCCTGAACCGCTATGCGGCGGCGCGCCTTTCGGGCAAAATAAATAAAAGATATGTAGCCGTCGTCCGCGGACGCTTCGAGGGGAGCGGCACAATAAACAAGCCTATCTACCGCCCCGACCCGATGAAAACTCTGCGCGCGTGCGGCGATATGCCCGGGAGCGAGAGCGCGGTAACGCATTGGGAGAGCCTGTATTCAAGCGACGAATACAGCCTGCTGAGTCTCACTCTCGAGACCGGCAGAACGCATCAGATAAGGGTGCATTTCGCGTCCATGGGCGCACCCCTTGCGGGCGACACAATGTACGGTGCGCCGGAAAATGAGATAGGGCATCATCTGCTCCACTGCGCCGAATGTGATTTTATTCATCCGGCTTCGGGCGAAGAAATTCGCCTGTCTGCTCCGCCTCCGCAGGACTTTCTCGATTTCTGCCGCAGCTTCATTCCGGCGGATGTGTTGGCTAAAATATTCAACTATGCATGAGTAAGATGCATATTTACCGTCAAAATGCAGAAAAACGCCAAAAACATGAAAAAATATTCAATAAAGCCTTGCATTTTGAAAATATGGTGCTATAATACAGTCATCAAATCAAACAGGAGGAAAACATCATGAAAAAGTTTACGAAGATAATCGCTCTCGTGCTTGCGCTTGTCTGCATCTGCACTGCGTTTGCAGCCTGCGGCGGCAACAAGGACGACGGCAATACAACAAAGACACCCGCAGTCAAGGTCATTGACTACGATCTGACCAACGAGCAGTACGCTTTCGGCGTTGACAAGAACCAGCCCGAGCTGCTCACCCAGGTCAACGACATAATCAAAGAGATGAAGAGCGACGGAACATTCTCCGCTATCTGCGACAAGTACTTCGGCGGCGGCACTCCCGAAGCTGTCAAGTCCGCAGCTCTCGATGAGAGCAAGGATCAGCTCGTCGTTGCAACCAACGCCGCTTTCGAGCCCTTTGAGTACATGAAGGGCGATGACTACTACGGCATCGACATGGAGATTGCCGCTTATGTCGCCAAGAAGCTCGGCAAAGAACTCGTTATCCAGAACATGGACTTCGACGCTGTCTGCCTTTCCGTCGGCCAGCACAAATGCGATATCGCAATGGCAGGTCTTACCATCAGCGAAGACCGTAAAGAGTATGTCAACTTCTCCGATGCTTACTATGAGGCATCTCAGAGACTCATAGTCAAGGGCACCGACACCACCTTCGACGCCTGCAAGAGCGCTGACGATGTCAAGGCTATCCTCAACAGCCTCACCGAGGACAAGAAGATCGGCTGCCAGCAGGGCACTACTGGCAACTCTTTCATCGAGGGCAGCGAAGATCTCGGATTCCCGGGACTCAAGGCGAAGGCTGTCGCTTATAAGAGCGGTTCTCTTGCAGTCCAGGATCTCATCAACGGCGGCGTTGACTATGTCATCATCGACTCTGCTCCCGCTGCGAGCATCGCAAAGGCCATCAATGATGTTGCCTGAGCTTAAATGTAAATAACGAAAGAAGGCTGTTTCGGTCGAAACGGCCTTCCTTTTAGTCTGCGGCGCTTTTTGCCGCGCAAGTATTTGGACAAAGGAAAAGAACTATGAACGATTTTATAGCAAGCTTACCGAAGAAAATCGATAAGTTTATCGAGATACTCATAGACTACAACGGCTATGTAAAAGTCCTGCAGGGCTTGCAGAATACGCTCAAGATAGCCGTTCTCGGTCTTATAATCGGTATTGTCATCGGTACGCTGATAGCGACCGTGCGCGTTATACCGAAATACAAAGTCCTCCCGAGAATACTCAACGCCATCTGCGCATTCTATGTCGCGCTCTTCAGAGGAACCCCCATGGTCGTGCAGCTGCTTATATTCTACTATGTCGTGCTGCCGATAATGGGCGTCAACCTCCCGTCGGTCAGCGTGGCAATAGCGGTTTTCGGCCTTAATAGCGGCGCGTACATATCGGAGATAATGCGAAGCGGTATACAGAGCGTTGACGACGGTCAGATGGAGGGTGGCAGAAGCGTGGGATTGAGCTTCTCGACCACGATGATGCGTATAGTCATCCCGCAGGCGATAAAGAACATTCTCCCGACCCTCGGCAACGAGTTCATCGCTCTTATCAAGGAGACTTCGGTCGTCTCGTTCGTCGGCGCGCTCGACCTCTATGTCGCGTTCAGCTACATCGGCTCGAACAGCTATGAGTTCATGGTGCCGTATATCGCCATGGCGCTCATCTATATCGTCATAGTCTGCTTGATAACCCTGCTTGTAAAAATCATGGAAAGGAGCCTGAAGAAGAGTGATAGACGTAATTGACCTGAAAAAGAACTTCGGGGACAATGAAGTCCTCAAGGGCATCAACATGACTATCAACAAGGGCGACATCGTTGTTGTCATCGGCCCGTCCGGCTCCGGAAAGAGCACATTCCTGCGCTGCCTCAACTGCATGGAGGATCCGACCTCCGGCAAGATTATATTCGAGGGCGTGGATATCGCCGACCCCAAGGTCGATATCAATATCCACCGCAGAAAGATGGGAATGGTGTTCCAGCATTTCAATCTTTTCAACAACAAAACCGTTATCGAGAACATAATGCTCTCACCCGTGCTCTGCGCCAAGAAGGACAGACGCAAGGCTGTGATGCACAATATGTTCCACAAGGATAAGCTGCCCGTGCGCCCCGTCAAGGAGATAAAGAAAGAGGCGGAGGAGAACGCGCACAAGCTGCTTGAGCGCATAGGACTCGAGGACAAAGCCGATGTCTATCCCTCGACCCTCTCCGGCGGCCAGAAGCAGCGAGTCGCAATAGTCCGCTCGCTCGCGATGAACCCCGAGGTCATTCTTTTCGATGAGCCGACGAGCGCCCTCGACCCCGAGATGGTCGGCGAGGTTCTCGACCTGATGAAGCAGCTCGCCCGCGAGGGCATGACGATGGTCGTCGTCACCCACGAGATGGGCTTCGCCCGCGAAGTCTCCAACCGTGTCATCTTCATCGACGAGGGCCGTATTCAGGAGGATGAGCCGCCGCAGGAGCTGTTCACCAACCCCAAGCATCCCCGCCTGAAGGCATTCCTTTCCAAGATGCTGTAAATCCGAGATCGAAAAAACACCATGCCGCATAACGCAGCATGGTGTTTTTTTGTTAAACCTCTCAGTCTCGCCTGACTGAGAGGTTATTTCAGAACGACCCTCCCGACGAGCCGCCGAAGCCGTCGGAGTCGGTGGACGAGCCGCCGGAGGAGCTTGACTCCTTCTTGGGCGGGTCATAGACCCGCTCCCGGGTGGTGTGGGTGTAGCGGTCGCGCTTGACCCGCAGAGCGAAGCCGGGCATATACTCATCGGCCCGGGTCTTCCGCTTGGCCGTCTTCATCTGGCTGTACAGGACAAAGCAGATAATGGCCGAGATGCCGAGGGGAACGAGCATGGCAACCATCAGGTCTCCCAGCCCGACGTCATTGTCTATGTCGATGGGTTCGCCGTGGTCGGCGTAGTAGTCCAGCGCCTCATCGCACATCTCGATGTAGGTATCTGCCGCGTCCTCCCACTCCTCATCGGAGAGCAGTGGGACGATCTCGTCCT
>OLRA01002512.1_pt1 | contig 18253 bp, 11 predicted proteins | sample 1673011 | NCBI WGS metagenome assembly OLRA01 (sample SAMEA3136746, study PRJEB25190) | human gut metagenome | reverse complement strand
CCTCCAAGGCTTCGGCAAAATCGTTGTAATCCTCCACGGCGGGGCAATCCGTATCGCGGATCAGTTCACCGATGTAAGGCACCTTGAAGCGAATATCACAGAGCATGGCATCCGCGAAAACATCAATATCGAGGTAAGCCTTCACAGCGTCCAGGTATTCCTCGTCAGCGGGGAGGACGAGGGTGTAATCCGGCTTTCCCTCGACACGCAGCGTCATGCGGAGCATTTCATCCCGATTTTCATCGCGCCAAGGCTCTGGTGCTTGGGAATAGCGCGGCAGATGTTCTTTTTGAACTACATACCCATCCAAGGTGTACGCACCGCCGCAATTGCTGTAAAACTCCGCGCCGATGCCAACATAGTCCAAATACGGCTTGAGATGCTCCGGGCAGTCGATTTTGCCATGCTCCACCAAATACCAGCCAAGTTCCCGGTCACAGGTCACCTCCGGGATCATTCCATACTGTCCGATGCGCCCAACCGTTTGCAGCACATCGTTGAGATTGCTGATACATTCACTCAACAGTGCGCCGGCAAATATCTGATGCTCCTTTTCGCTCATTGTGTCGATCTGCCTTGAGAGCCGATTCAGCTTTTCCAAGTCTTCCGGGTCAAGAAGGTCTGCGCTTCGGATAAACTGCCAGAGTCCCTTTACAGAGCTCTTTACATCTAAAATGCGGAAATTTCCTTCTCCTGAACAGATATCGTCCAGCCGAATGTCAATCTCCTCCACCTGAGAAGAGGATGCAGGCAATTCCAGCGGGATACTTTCCTCGCCATTGCCGTGAGTCAGATAAAGAATCATCGTGAAAAACCTCCCATCTCCATGTGGCTGCTCTGGCTGCCGTTCATTACTTCCTCCATACTGTAATAGCCCTTATAGGCGATGTAACCCCGGTCGGTGAACATCCCGTCCTCGGCGTTCATGCGCTCCGTGCCGTACTTCTCATAGTCATAAAAAGCGTCGAGATTTTCGTCATAGTCGAAACGCCCGGACTGACGAATCATGTACTTGCCGTACTCGGCGGGAGAGTGTGCGCCGGGGGCGAAGTCAAACAGATCGAGGCTTTCCGCAAGGTTTTTGATCTGTGCCGCAGACTTTGGCTCTGCCAGCATGACCACAGCGCCCAGCTTTTCCATATCTGCTTTTGACAACCCATCCGTTGCCTCGGCCAATTCGTTGAGGTCGGAGAGCGTTTCGTACTCCATATCCAGAAGGACATCTACCTCATTGGGGAGCTGGCTGTCCTCCAGCCGCAGGCGGACATCGGCGGGATCTGTGATGCCCCCGCGAAGGAGGGCGCGGTCGATCTCCTCCTGCACCATAGGGAGGAACAGCCATGTGATGTGATTGGTGTCCTCTGGTTCACTTTTTGAGGTTACCGCAACGGTGATGACATTCGGCTTGTAGTAATAGCAGGGGAAGAACCGGCCATCGTAGATCTGCTCTAACTTCATGCCGTTGTCGTAGACCACACCATAGGGCGTCACCGTGCCGCTGCCGCTTTCGATGAGCTGCCGTGCGGTTCCCTTGTCGTCCAGCGCGTTCAGTTCATCCACACTTGCGCTACCGCCGTGCAGGTTCATGTAATGGTCGCGGCCGATGGCGGCGAGGTCGGAGAAGTCGGTGATGACCGTGGCCTGCTGGCAGCAGAAGGTCAGGTTGATGAGATCCTTCAGCTCGAGCAGCTCCAGTTTATGCGCCATGGCCTGAAACTGTGCGGCCTCGCCGGTGTCGAAGCTTTCCAGCCGCTTGGCGAGATAGTTCAGCTCCTCCACATTGACCGTGAGCATTTCCGCTCGTTTCAGGACAGTGTAGAAACTGTCGATCTTCTCCACCTTGCAGTCCGCCTTGACCGCGTCGCCGATCTCCAACGCCTCCAACAAGTCCATGCAGTGTGCGTACTGGTCGTGGGGGATGGGGAACGGGATGGTCGCCACGCCGTATTCTGGGTGGTTGGGGTTACTGAGAACCGCTTGAATCATCATGTTGTCTCCTCCATTTTTCTTTCCAGATTTAAGACCACCTCGCCATACCTGCACAGCAGGAGTGCTCCGAGGATGAGCCGGAAGGCCCTGTCGCTGACCAGCTCGGAAAAAGCAAGGTCCTCTATGACGATGTTGTCACCGCCAACGGAAATGGTCTTCGCCGCCTGATAAATGCTGTACAGCTCCGGGTGAATACCGGAGAGGCGAATGGCGGGGAAGTCGAAGCCGCTGCTGTCGAAATGCCAGAGGACTCTTTGCCAAAACTCCTCATCGGCGGTAAGCAGAAACAGCGCAGCCGCGTTGCGCTCGGACATACCGTAGCAGCGGTTTTTCCAATGCGTCCATCGTTCTCTGTGGGCGTCACCGAGGAAGAAGCGAAAGGGCTGCCTGTTCAGCTCATCTCGCAGCCGTCTTTGCAGCGGGCGGAACAGCCTTCCGCCGAAGCACTCCCGCGCCAGAGCGTTCAGCTCCACCACGCCGGCCTCGATGCGCTCCTCCAGGCAGATACATTCATTCAGGGGACAGGGGTGCCCGCTGTCATATCTCGTGCAGTCTTTGCAGCGTACATCGTCGGCACTGTAGCGAAAGCTGCTGCGGATGCGTCCGCTGCTGCGAGGCTGATGACGGGGTGGCGTCATCATCTGCACCTCTGCGGCGAACAGGGGTGTGAACTTCATAAAGTATCGCGTCAAATAATCCCTCTCCTTTCTGGAAATAAAAAAGGGCCGGAGTCTTATTGCTAAAACTCCGGCTCATGCCATGCCGTATTACATTGTCTGCTCCTGCGAGGCTCGTTCCTGTGCGTCCTCCTGCTGACGGACGCGCTCGTCCACATCCGGCACACATATCTCAATCTGTTGCTGGACGCTGTGGATCAGCTCCACCTGCTTATCCGTAAGCTCAAAGAAGTCCTCATTCACAGAGTCGGTGCAGCATCGGTAAATCTCAGTCAGCTGCTCCGGGCTGAAAAGCTGCTCCTTTTGGATAAGCCCGGAGCGTGTGGCGAAATCCCGCTTGGCGGCATCGTAGTTCTCCATGAAGTAGTGCCCGTGGGACACGCCTGTGCAGTCGTAATCCCAATCCCATGTGACGAATTGAACGCCGTATTTGCTTGGAGTGCCTGCCAACACCGTGCCGCCAAAGTCAGCGAGGATACGATAGTCGCCATCCAGTCCGCTGGCTTTGAGCTGTGGGGCGGCTTCCATAGCGGTCATATACTCCAGCGTCTTCGCGGCGATGTCCTCGACGCGATATAGGGCAGCCTCTGCCTGGGGCGTGTGCGCATCCTCTCGCCGATAGAATACGCTGCCCTTGCCGGTAATGCGGCAGAGGGGTGTGCCATTCCAATGGACAGGCAACTGATCTCCCTCCACCGGCAGGATTTCAAAGCCTGCACGGTGCAGGGGAGTACGGACTTCTTCAAGGTAGCGAAGCTGACGGCTTGTGTTTTGGGTGTCCATGTGAGCGATCCTCCTGTTGTAAAAAAATAAGGCCGGAGAGGTCTTCTCCGGCCTGCCGTTTCAGACGCTGCAGCCAGCGCCCTTTTAGAAAATGAAAAAGGGCGCCGCTTTTTCGGCCTGTCAAAGCCGACAAAACGACACCCAAATATTTGTGATCCTTTTTCTGCGATGATGCCGCTTTTTTCGAGAGAAAAGTCCTCTCTAAAAGGGCGCTGGAGGTTGGAAACTGTCCAAGGCATGAGATTCTCCAGTTCAAATCCGGTCAGTTGCTCCGAAACCTCCATAAAAATCTATGGTTTAAAAGAAGAAATCCGGGCTCGAAAAAGCCCGGAAACGGTTGATGCGCCTGGCTTTGCGCCAGACGCATCTATACCGGTAACTCTTTATGGAGGTGACACCCGGATTTGAACCGGGGAATGAGGGTTTTGCAGACCCTTGCCTTACCACTTGGCTATGTCACCGTGTCAGCGAAAATCATTATACTATATACCGTCGGTCCTTGTCAAGAGTGAAATGCCCGTTGAAACGGGATTTCTTTCATTGCTTTTTGTATTACTTCACGGTCGTCTTTGCTGCAGCCTCAGAAAAAACTGCAAAAAGAAATAGAACAAATGTTGCAATGCGCGAAAGGGTGTGATATAATAGAGCCGGAAGAACAGCGGACGCGGCGCACATACAAAAAACGGACCTGCGCCGACACGGGGCGCGTGAAAGGGGCACGGCTATGGCGAAGATGACCAGAATGCAGCAGAAGATCTACGACTACATCGCCCAGGCACTGCGGGAGCAGGGGTATCCCCCCTCGGTGCGGGAGATCGGCGAGGCGGTGGGACTGAAATCGCCGTCCACGGTGCATTTCCACCTGAAGCACATGGAGGAGCTGGGCGTGCTGACCAAGGGGGCCGGCAAGGGCCGGGCCCTGACGCTGGCGCAGCCCATGCAGGGGGAAATGCCTGACGGCGCGCCGGTACAGGAGGAGGCGGCACCGGCGGCGGACCGCATCCCCGTGGTGGGCAGCGTGGCCGCGGGCAGCCCCATATTGGCAGAGGAGTGCATTGAGGACTATCTGACCTTCGACACCGGCGGACGCGAGGGGGAGTACTTTGCCCTGCGGGTGCGGGGCGAGTCCATGCTGAACGCGGGCATTCTGCCGGACGACCTGGTGGTGGTGCACCGCCAGCCCACGGCACACAACGGCGAGATCGTGGTGGCGCTGCTGGGGGACGAGGCCACGGTGAAGCGGCTGAGCCGCCGGAACGGCGAGGTGTGGCTGCTGCCGGAGAACGAGAACTACCGGCCCATCGACGGCCGCGAGGCCACGCTGCTGGGCAAGGTCACCGCCGTGGTGCGGGAGTATAACTGAACGCAAAAAGAGACGGCACTGCCGTCTCTTTTGGGCGTCAGGGGGTGTTTTGCACGATTTCCATTACCGGAAATGGCAAAAAAACGGAAATTTTCCACAAAAAGGCTGGACAAACGGCGTGACTGTGCTATAATCTGACTATCCGCAGAGGTACCTCTGCATTTGCGTTTTAATGATCTTAAAACGATGCGTCCTGCGGAAATCTAAAACAAATGGGGTTTGAGACATGAAGAAATTGTTGGCAACCATTCTGGCGCTGGTCATGGCGCTGGGCCTGTGCACAAGCGCATGGGCGGCGGAGGGAGTCTGGACAGGCTCCGGTACGGAGGCTGACCCGTACATGATCACGACCGAGGCGGAGCTGAATAAGCTGGCCACGGACGTGAACAGCGGTACAGTGTACAGCGGCAAGTATTTCAAACTGGGCGCGAGCATCACTGTGACGGACTGGACGCCCATCGGACAAAAGGGCAGCGGAATTAATAAGTTTGCCGGTACCTTTGACGGCAACGGCCAGACGGTGACTATCAATGGCATCAAAAGTGATCTCAATCCCGATTTCGGCGGCTACGCCGGTTTCTTCGGCGCGGTTAAGGACGCGACTATCAAGAACCTGACGGTGGCCGGCACTATCAACGGGTCTGATGTTGCGGGTGTGGTCGCACGATTGGACGGTGCAAGCAAAGTTATCAACTGCATCAATAAAGCGAATGTAACAGGTACCAGCAAGGCAGCGGGTATTACCGTTAAAATTGATGGCGCCAATGTGGTCATTGATGGCTGTACGAACGATGGCGAGATTAAATGCAATACAGTAAACGGGGCTGCCGGTATTGTGGTATATGCCCAAGGGGCGAATTTTACCATTAACGGCTGTACGAACAATGGGGAGATCAGTGGCCCATTTGTCGGAGGTGTTGTGTTCAATGTCAGTGACAGCGGCAGTGGTATCGTTGAAAACTGCGTGAATAATGGTTCGGTCCATTCGACAAATGCGGGACAGAATATTATGACCGCAGGTATTGTGTCGGTGAACTCAAAAGGGCATGAACTGAAGATTGTGAATTGCAGCAATACGGGCGTGATTGAGGGTGAGAACTGCTCTGCTATTTGCTACAGTGAGTATACTAATGATGCGTCTGCGCCGAATACCAACAGCGGCGAGATAAAGGCTACCGTGAGCCGGACTATTTCTGAAAGTACGGCTGTACTCAACGGTGATATGAGCATTGGCCTGACGATTCATCCCTATGCAGCGGTCACGATAAACAGCGGGAATTACAGCGGCAGTATTGAAAGTAAGGGCAGTTTGACCGTGGCCGGTGGCACGTTCAGCGCTGGTGGAAACTTCTACAGCAGTGGTACGCTGGTCATCAACAACGGTACGTTCGCACGAGGCGTTTCTGTGCAGACCGGTACCGCGACCATCAATGATGGAGATTTCAAAACGGATGTGAGTTGCGCCGGTGATGGCAAATTGACCATCAATGGCGGTAAGTTTGCCGGTGAGATACACGCCGACGGTACAAGCGCAGTGAACATCAACGGCGGTGAGTTTACTTTCAATACGGATACCAACGAAGTGATTGACATCAAAGCTGGTGCAAAGGTGACCATCTCTAATGGCGTGTTTGCACAGGAAAACACATATCGGTTCTGCCCCAACAATAAGGACAGACTGACTGTTACCGGAGGTACGTTCGTGTCTGATGCCATGGTGACGGCGTTGATGGGTGAGCCTATCAATGCGCCGCAGGCTACCGTGGTCGATGGGAACAAGACCATGATCGCGGTGGGCAGCGCGGCTATTGCCGATGCGGCAAACAGCAGCAAGGAGGTCACTATCACCAAGGGTGGTGAAATCAATGGTGTGAATGAAAATGTGACTGTGACCGTTGACGCGGATGGCGTGAAGATTAACGGTAAGGATGCGGCACGCGGTGAGTATACCGTGCCGGTCACGCCCGACCCCACTCCCGAGCAGCCGCCGCGCTACTACTACAACTCCACGACCACCACGGGCACCAAGGCCGACGGCACCAAGGGTTCCCCCAAGACCTTTGACGCGGGCGTGGGCATCTACGCCGTGACGGCGGTGCTGTCCGTGACCGGCATGGCGTGGACCGCTAAAAAGCGCGAGAACTGAGTTTCTCCCGCGGCGGTCCTACCCCGCCGATGCATGAGAATAAAGAAGAAAGACCGGCTCTCGCCGGTCTTTCTTTTTTGGGGGGTGAGCTGGGGGCTGTCAGATGACGTGGTATTCCTTCAGGAGCTTTTCGATATCGGTGTTTTCGATCTTGCCCAGCAGCTTCTTGACGGCCAGCTTTTCCATCAGGCCCAGCTCCATGTCGGTGGCCTTCTTGCCGTCCCGCAGCTTTACGGTGGCGTTCAGCAGGTCGCGGACGTCATAGACGCTGCCCCAGACCTCGGGCACGCCGCGGTCCACGTTCAGCAGGGTGTAGACGGCCTCCATGCCGGTCCGCATGGAATACTCGGTGGTGAAGATGGTGTCGCGGGGCGTCTCGGCAAACTGACCGAGGAAGGCGAAGTTCACGCTGCCGTCGGGCACCACATTGGGCCGGTCGCCGTAGGCGCGAGGCATGAAGAACGCATCGATATAGGGCATCATCACGGGTACGGTGTTGGCGCTGTTGGACGCCAGATCCTCGATCTGATCCTCGGGCACGCCGATGTGGTACAGCCACTCCATGCAGATCTCCTTGCCGGTGCACGCCCGCATGGGCTTTTTCACATAGTCGCCGGGCTTGTCGGTGAACAGGGAGTACACCCACACCAGGCAGTGGTCCTTGGGCTGGTCGCGGAACTGGGGCTGGCGGTTGATGGTCCAGCTCATCAGCCAGGAGGAGTCCTTGACGGTGACGATGCCGCCGGTGACCACATGGCCGGTGAAGGGGTCGCGCTTGCAGATGTTCTTGATATAGGGGATGATCTTCTGGTCCAAAGTCTCCACGGTGGCGCTCATCCAGTTGGTCTGCTCGGGGTCATGGCAGAACTTGTCGGGATGGCCAAAGGCAGGGTCCTGTGCGGCGATCTTGCGCCACATATCCCAGCCGCCGCCGGGCTTCAGCTCGGTGTTGTAGGCGGCGGGCTTATCCTGACTGCCCATGGAGGAATTCTCCACGCAGCCGCCGTTGGTGATGAACACCAGATCGTTCTCCGTCAGGTCGATGGCGCCGGGCTCGTTGTTCTCGATGACATCGATGCGCTTGGCCAGCTTGTGGGCGGGATCGGAGCAGTCGAACTCCACGTTGGTGACCTGCACGCCGTAATGGAACCGGACGTTGTGGCTCTCCAGATACTTCACCATGGGCAGGATCATGGACTCATACTGGTTGTACTTGGTGAAGCGCAGGGCGGTGAAGTCGGGCAGGCCGCCGATGTGGTGTATATAGCGCTGGATATACAGCTTCATCTCCAGCGCACTGTGCCAGTTCTCAAAGGCGAACATGGTGCGCCAGTACAGCCAGAAGTTGGAGTTCAGCACCTCGTCATCGAAGAAATCGGTGATCTTCTTGTCCTGCAGGTCCTCGTTGGGGGTGAAGAACAGCTTCATGATCTCCATGGCGCCCTTGTCGGAGATGTCGAACTTGCCGTCGGTATGGGCGTCCTGGCCGCGGTCAACGGTGGCGCGGCACAGGGAGTAGTTGGGGTCCTCCTTGTTGAGCCAGTAGTACTCGTCCAGAACGCTGACGCCCTCCGTTTCGATGGAGGGGATGGAACGGAACAGGTCCCACATGACCTCGAAATGGTTGTCCATCTCGCGGCCGCCGCGCATGACGTAGCCCAGGTTCTCGAACTTATAGCCGTCGCAGGCGCCGCCGGGGAGATTGCCCTTTTCCAGAATGTGGATGTGCTCGCCCTTCATCTGGCCGTCGCGGACCAGATAGCAGGCGGCGGTCAGGGCCGCCAGACCGCTGCCAACGATATAGGCGGATTTGTTGTCCACGCCCTCGGGCTTTTTGGGACGGGCAAAGGCTTCATAGTTACCGCTGGAATAATACATAAATAAACTCCTTTCAAGTATCCACTGTATGTTTTCCTTTGATGATGAAAGCATACATCTGAATGAATATTTGTTCAATAAGCAGAAAAACCCCGGTGATAAGTTTTTTATCACCGGGGCGGCAGGTGTTCAGTTTTTTATCATTTGGCCTCGTTTGATAAGGGCTTGTCGGTACGCAGACGCGCCAGCGCGGCGTCGACGCTGCCGTGGATGACCTGGTCCAGCCGTTCCACGATCAGGTGGGGATCGCCCTTCATGTCGGATCTGATCCAGTCCAGCATCAGGCCTACGAACATATACTTGTACAGCGTGGCGATGAAGGCTTTATCCTCCGGCCGGACGGACATTCCCCGGGCCTGCTCCTCCACCACGCCCTCCAGCAGGTCGTAGGTCAGTTTGTAGAGATAGTTCTCCACCTGCTCCCGGCTGACGGAGCGATAGACGTTCAGAATGAAGGGCTTATTCTCCTGCACGGCCTCGAAAATCTGCAAAAGGCCCTGCTGCCACGTCTCATAGGTCTTTTTGCCCGCCAGAGCGCGGCTGGCGTCCTCCTGACAGCTCCACTCCACCAGATCATAGATGTCCTTGAAGTGATAGTAAAACGTCATGCGGTTGATGCCGCAGTCATCGGTGATGTCGCTGACAGTGATCTTATGCAGGGGCTTTTCCAGCAGCAGCTTTTTCAGCGACGATTCCAGCGCCCGCTTGGTGACTTGTGACATGGCATACGCTCCTTTTATGCGTCCAGCCGGACGGACCAGCCGCCCAGGGGGGAGAGGGGGGCCGTCTCCGTGGGGGACAGACCCTGCACCACGCCCTCGGTGGTGACAACGGATACGGACTTAAAGCAGATGGGGGCGAAGGGGGCGGTGTCCAGCAGCTGCTGCCACAGGGCCACCAGGTTCGCGTCAGCGCCATTGGATCGATAGGCCTGCAGCAGCCGGTCGGTAGTCTCATCGGACCAGCCGCCGTAGTTGAGGCTGCCCTCGGTGGACAACAGGGCCGTCAGGTCCCAGTCGGCGGTCAGGCGGCATTCACCGTAATAGAGATCAAAGTCGCCGCTTTCCAGCCGGGTGAGGAACGTGTCCCAGGGAACAGCCTCTACGGTGACGGTCAGGCGTGCGGTATTGAGGTACATGGCGATCTCCTGGGCGGCGGAGACCTTGAAGCTGCTCTCCTCGTTGACCAGAAGCGTCAGCGTCAGGGGTGTCTCATCCTCCGCCTGTTCGCCAAGGGCGGCGTTCAGCAGGCGGTTATAGGCCGCGGTGTCGTAAGGCGTTTCCAGCGCGGTATCGTAGCCTGCGTAGGCGGGGGAGGCAGGCAGCTGGGCCGCCGTGCCCTGTCCCAGCAGGCAGGAGGAAACCAGCGTTTCACGGTCGATGCCGGCGCTGAGGGCCCGGCGCAGGGCCGGGTCGGACAGAGCCTCCCGCCGGGTGTTCATGCCCAGAAACTGCATGACGGGGGTGGCTGCTTCAGCGTAGTCGCCGGCGCCGGAGACACCGGTGCTGTTGCTGCCGGTGAGATCCAGCGTCAGCAGCTGAACCTCACGGGAGGTGAAGGCGTACAGGGCGGAGTCCTTGTCCTTGCAGTGCTGCAGGCGGATGGTGGACAGCGGCAGAACGCTGCTGTCCTGCCACCAGCGGCTGTTGGCTGTCAGATAGGCGCCCGTGTCATCCTTGGCAAACAGATAGGGGCCGCTGCCCGTGGGGGCGGTGCGGTTCTCGGTGCCGGCCTTGATGATGGGGATGTCCAGGCGGCTGGGAAGGGTGGCCAGAGAAGAGGACAGGGCGACGACCACCGCGTCCTCCCGGACGTACACGGAGGTCACGTCCCGCAGCCGGGCGGCATAGCGCTCAGAGGTGCGGGCGCGCTCCAGCGTGGCGGCCACGTCGGCCGCCGTGACGGCGGAGCCGTCAGAGAAGGCCGCATCGGCCTTGATACGGATGGTCCAGGTGCGCTGGGCGGAATCATACGTCCAGCTGTCCGCCAGGACGGCCTGGGGCCGGAACTGCTCGTCCAGGGCGAACAGCCCCTGGTACATGAGGGACTCTACGGTCTGCTGCATAGTGTCCGTGGTGCGGACGGGGTCGAGGGTGCCGCCGGCGATATAGGGCAGGGTAAAGGCGGTCAGCGGCTCCGGCTCCGGTTCTTCGTTTTCATTTTGATAGAAGTCGGACAGCTCTCCCAGGGGGTCCTCGGTGACCTCCCAGTCGGCGCAGCCGGCGGCCAGCAGCATGGTCAGCGCCAGCAGCAGGCACAGCAGTGCACGTTTCATAGCGTATCCTCCCGCAGAGCGATCAGCGCGGCCTGCTCGCCCCGGCGTAGGCCCATCTTCCGGTGGCTCCAGTACAGGTCCGGGCGGCAGGCGGTGCAGTGATCGCAGATGTCGATGCACGTAACGCCTTCGCGGCGCAGCCACAGGGCGTTGACGGCTTTCAGGTCGATGTGCCACTTGCTGCCGTTCCATGCCATGAACGGCTCCGCCGCCGCACCCAGTGCGGCCCGCAGGGCCTCCGGTACGTCGCCGTCCGTCTCGAAGCAGCACGGCCCGATGGCCGGCCCGATGGCGGCGCGGAGGTCCGCCGGGTCGCAGCCGTAATCCTCGGTCATGACCCGCACCGTCTCCGCGGCGATGCCGGCGGCGGTGCCCCGCCAGCCGGCGTGAGCTGCGCCGATGACCCGGCGCACCGGGTCGTGGAGCAGCAGTACGTTGCAGTCGGCGGAGAACACGATCAGGGGGATGCCCGGCACGTCCGTCACCAGGGCGTCGGCGCTGTCGTAGTCCTGCGGCTGCCACAGGCCCTTGCCGCAGTCCACCGCCGTGACGCGGCGCACATCGCTGCGGTGCACCTGACGGCTGAGCACCGCCCGCTGCACATCCGTGTCCAGCGCGGTGCACAGGCGGCGGAAGTTCTCCTGTACATTGGCCAGGTCATCGCCCCGGCGGTCATCCAGGTTCAGACTGTCCCAGGGGGTGGGGGAGACACCGCCCTTTCGGGTGGAAAAGCCGTGGGTGATGGCGCCGTTTTCCAACACATCAGAGGCCAGATAGACCAGATCGTTTTTTGTGTGGGGGTGGAACATAGTGTCTCCTTCCGGAGGGGAACGGGGCGTCGGGGACGCCGCCCCCCGCATAAGATGGGACGGGCGGCGGCTGAAGCCGCCGCCCGCCATTTTACAATGCCTCGCAGAGTTTGCGTCCGCAGACGCAAATAAAATCAAATCCATTTTCGACGGCGGCGTGTACGTCGCCGAAAATTCTTCTCGGCCTGCAAACGTGCGCGTGCGCGACTTTGACGCGCACGTCGTGCGCTACAGCAGGCCGCAGCCCGCTCAAACGACAGCCCAGCGAAGCGGGTGTCGTTTGAAATTACTTTAGGAATGGTATTCTTTACAGGTGCACTTCTTCCATTTCAGCCCGCTGCCGCAGGCACTTTGGCGGCCCAAATCTTTGATTTGGCTGGCGCCATGCGACCGTAGGCAGCGTACAGGGGAGAAGCATAGGCCGAAATCAGGAGTGGTACTCCTTGCAGGTGCACTTCTTCCATTTCAGGCCGCTGCCGCAAGGGCACAGGTCGTTGCGGCCGACCTTGACCACCTTGGTGGGGCGCTTCTTCACGGTGCCGTCGCCGCCCACGTTCTCGGTCATGCCGCTGGCCACGCGCTCGCGCTTGACTTCCTCGTTCTGGCGCAGGCGGACGGAGTACAGACGGCGCACCGTCTCCTCCTTCATGGCGTCGATCATCTCCTCGAACATCTCCAGGGACTCCTTCTTGTAGGCGTCCACCGGGTTGGTCTGGGCGTAGGCCCGCAGACGGATACCCTGGCGCAGATCCTGCATGGCGTCGATATGGTCCATCCAGTATTCGTCCACCACCCGCAGCAGCACCACGCGCTCCAGCTCACGCATGACGGGCGGAGTGATCTCCTGCTCCTTCTTCTCGTAGAAGTCGGCGGCGGCCTTGGTGAACATATCGATGAAATCGTCCTCGGTAAGGGTGGGGAGCTGGCTCTCGTCGATCTTTACGGTGTACTTGGTGAAGTACACGCCCTCCAAGCCGCGGAGAAGTTCCTTGCACTGGACCATGTCCAGGTGCTCCTGGCCCATGAAGGCGCTGCGGACCTGGTGGCCGATGGCGCTCTCCATCATGCCCATGATGATGCCCTTGACGTCCATGCCGTCCAGCACCTGCTTGCGCTGGCCGTAGATGATCTCGCGCTGCTTGTTCATCACGTCGTCGTACTCCAGCACGGACTTACGGGCCTGGAAGTTGCGGCTTTCCACCGTGGTCTGGGCCTGCTCGATGGCGCGGGAGAGCATCTTGTTCTCGATGGGGGTGTCCTCATCGATGTTCATGCGCTCCATCATGCCGGTGACGCGGTCGCCGCCGAACAGGCGCATGAGGTCGTCCTCCAGGGAGATGTAGAACCGGGTCTCGCCGGGGTCGCCCTGACGGCCGGCACGGCCGCGGAGCTGGTTGTCGATACGGCGGGATTCGTGGCGCTCGGTGCCGATGATGAACAGGCCGCCGGCGGCGCGGACCTTGTCGGCCTCGCCGGCGATCTCCGCCTTGTGCTGGGCCAGCTTCTCGGCGAACAGCTTCCGGGCGTCCAGGATCTCCTGGTTATCCGTTTCGGCGTAGCCGGTGGCTTCGGCGATGAGCTCGTCGGTGAGGCCGGCCTTGCGGAGGTCGTTCTTGGCCATATACTCGGCGTTGCCGCCCAGCATGATATCGGTACCGCGTCCGGCCATGTTGGTGGCCACGGTGACGGCGCCGAACTGGCCCGCCTGGGCCACGATCTCAGCCTCGCGCTCATGGTTTTTGGCGTTCAGCAGGTTATGCTTGATGCCCTCGCGGGTCAGCATCTTGCCCAGCAGCTCGTTCTTCTCGATGGACACGGTGCCCACCAGCACCGGCTGGCCCTTGGCGTGGCACGCCTTTACCTGCTGGATGACGGCGCGGTACTTGCCGTTCTCGGTCTTGTACACGCTGTCCTCATTGTCGATACGGGCGATGGGGCGGTTGGTGGGGATCTCGATGATGTCCAGCGCGTAAATGGTGGCGAATTCCTCCTCCTCCGTCAGCGCCGTACCGGTCATGCCGGACAGCTTGCGGTAGAGGCGGAAGTAATTTTGGAACGTGATGGTGGCAAGCGTCTTGCTCTCGCGCTGGACGGACAGGTGCTCCTTGGCCTCGATGGCCTGGTGCAGACCCTCGGAGTACCGGCGGCCGAACATGAGGCGGCCGGTGAACTCGTCTACGATGACCACCTCGCCGTCCTTGACCACGTAGTCCACGTCGCGCTTCATGATGCCGTGGGCCTTGATGGCCTGGTTGATGTGGTGGGCGATGGTGCTGTTTTCCGGGTCGGACAGGTTGTCCAGATGGAAGAACTCCTCCGCCTTCTTCACGCCCCGGGCAGTGAGGGTGACGCTGCGGGCTTTCTCGTCCACCACATAGTCGGCGTCGATGTCGGTGGCTTCCTCCTCTTTGTCATCGCTCTCCACCACCACAAATTTCTTCAGCCGGGCGGCGAACATCTCGGCCATGTCGTACAGCTGGGTGGACTTCTCGCCCATACCGGAGATGATCAGGGGGGTGCGGGCCTCATCGATCAGGATGGAGTCCACCTCGTCCACGATGGCGAAAGCGTGGCCCCGCTGGACCTGCTCGTTGGCGTACAGGGCCATATTGTCACGCAGGTAGTCGAAGCCCATCTCGTTATTGGTACCGTAGGTGATGTCCGCCTGATAGGCCTTCTGGCGTTCCTCCTTTTTCATGTCGTGGATGATCAGGCCCACGGTAAGGCCCATGAAGCGGTGGACCTTGCCCATCCACTCGGAGTCACGCTTGGCCAGGTAGTCGTTGACGGTGACGATGTGAACGCCCTCACCGGTCAGCGCGTTCAGATAGGCAGGCAGGGTGGCCACCAGCGTTTTGCCCTCGCCGGTCTTCATCTCGGCGATGCGGCCCTGGTGCAGCACGATGCCGCCCACCAGCTGGACGGGATAGGGGCGCATACCCAGCACGCGGTCCGCGGCCTCCCGCACGGCGGCAAAGGCCTCCGGCAGGATGTCATCCAGCGTCTCACCGTTGGCCAGACGCTCCTTGAACTCCGGGGTCTTGGCCTGAAGCTCGGCGTCGGTCAGCTGCTTGTACTCGTCCTCCAGGGCGGTGATCTTGTCCACGATGGGGTAGATGCTCTTCAGCTCCCGCTGGCTGTAGGTGCCGAAGACCTTGGTAAACAGTCCCATATATTCTGTATCCTTTCTAAGTAAAAAGATAATCGTACATAATTATACCAGTAGAGTATACCACACTCTTTTGTCTAATGCAAAAAGATTTTCTGTGAACAGTTATCGGTCAGTCGTGCCGCTTTGCGGTTGTGCAGCGCGGAAAAGTGTGGTATACTGACGGTACTATCAAAGAGAAGGAGTTTTCGCCATGAAGCTGCGTTTTTACGGCGCTGACCGGTGCGTTACCGGCAGCTGCCATTGTCTGGAGGTCAACGGCAAGCATATCCTGGTGGACTGCGGCCTGCAGCAGGGCCGGGACGAGATCGACAACACCGCGCTGCCCTTTCACCCCGGCAGCATTGATGTGGTGCTGGTGACCCACGCCCATATCGACCACTCCGGCCGCATCCCCATGCTCATCAAAAACGGCTTTCAGGGTAAGATCATTACCACCCGCCTGACCGCCGATCTGCTGGACATTATGCTCCAGGACTCCGCCCATATCCAGGAGCAGGACGCGGAGTACCAGAACCGCAAGAACAAGCGCGCCGGACGTCCGGAGGTAGAGCCGATCTACACCGTGGCCGATGCCCTGCGGGTGCGGGAGTTTATCCAGACCTGCGAGTACGGCCAGGAGGTCCCGGTGGTGGAGGGCGTCACCGCCCGGTTCATCGATGCTGGCCACCTGCTGGGCAGCGCCAGCATCAAGCTCACCTGCCATGAGGGTGATGAAACGCGCACCGTGGTGTTCTCCGGCGATATCGGCAACGTGGATCAGCCCATCATCCGCGATCCCCAGTTCTTCGACAGTGCGGACTATGTGCTTACCGAGTCTACCTACGGCGACCGCAACCACACCGAGGTGTGGAGCTATACCGGCCAGCTGGCGGAGATCATCGACGAGACGCTGGGCAAGGGCGGCAACGTGGTCATCCCCTCCTTCGCCGTGGGCCGCACCCAGGAGCTGCTGTACTTTATCCGCGAGATCAAGGACAAAAATCTGGTCACGTCCGTCAAGGACTTCCCGGTGTACGTGGACAGCCCGCTGGCCAAGAAGGCCACCACGATTTTCTGCGGCGATCTGCGGGGCTATCTGGACGAGGACGCTTTGGCGTTGGTGCAGGACGGCACCCATATGTTCAGCTTCCCCGGCCTGCACCTGACCGAGACGGTGGACGAGTCCAAGCTGCTGAACGTGGACAAGACCCCCAAGGTCATTATCTCCGCTTCCGGTATGTGCGACGCGGGCCGTATCCGCCACCATCTGAAGTATAACCTCTGGCGCGCCGACAGCGCCGTGGTGTTCGTGGGCTTCCAGTCCCCGGGCACCCTGGGCCGCAACCTGCTGGACGGGGTCGACAGCGTCAAGCTCTTCGGCGAGGATGTGGCCGTCCGGGCCAAGATCGTCAATTTCCCCGGACTCTCCTCTCATGCCGATCACGACCACCTGGTGGACTGGATCAAGCACTTTGATCCGGCGAAGACTACCCATGTGTTCGTGGTCCACGGCGACCGCGAGGTGGCGCCTGTCTATGCCGAGACGGTAAAGGGGCTGGGCTTTGCAGCCCACGCGCCCCAGTATACCGAGGAGTACGATCTGATCGCCGACAAGCAGCTTGCCCCCGGCTACCTGCCGGAGCGCAGGACCCGCGCCTACGAGGGCGCGCCCAAGGCCACGGCGGCGTACCAGAAGCTGGTCCAGCTGGGCGATATGCTCATCGGCCTCATCCGCCGCAGCAAGGGCCGGGACAACAAGACGCTGGCCGCCTTTGCCGACGCCATCGGCAAGGTCATCAGCAAGTTCGAGTTCTGAGCCGTGCTGGAGAAGAACAAGACCTACCGCGCCCGCATCGAGGGGTATACCTCCGAGGGACTGGGTGTGGCACGCATCGACGGGCAGGCGGTGTTCGTCCACCGGGCGCTGCGGGGCGAGGACTGTGATGTGCTCATCCTGAAGGCGCTGAAAAACGCCGCCTTCGGCAAGGCGGTGCGGGTATACGCGCCCTCGCCCCACCGGGTGGAGCCGGACTGCCCGTACTATGGGCGGTGCGGCGGCTGCGACTTCCGTCACATGGACAGGGAAGAGGAGCTGGAGGCCAAGCGCCAGCGGGTGCAGGACGCCCTGCGCCGCATCGGCGGCAGCGATGTGACAGTGGAGGGTATCCTCTCCGGTGCGCCGCTGCACTACCGCAACAAGAGCCAGTACCCCGTGTCCGCCGATGGGCAGGTGGGGTTCTACAAGGCCCGCAGCCATCAGGTGGTCCCGGTGGACTGCTGCCGGATACAGAAGCCCCAGGCCGACGCGGCGGCGGAGGCCCTGCGGCAGTACATCCGGGAGTGCGGCGTGCCCTGCTACGATGAAAGGACCCGGCGGGGTCTGGTGCGGCACCTGTATGTCCGCACGAACAGCGCGGGGCAGTCATTGGTCTGCGTGCTGGTCAACGGGAGGAAGCTGCCCCGCGAGGACACGCTGGTGTCGTTTGTGCGGCAGGCCCTGCCGGACGCCGTGGGTGTGGTGCTGGGGGTGAACACCCAGCCCACCGGGGCCATACTGGGCAGCGAATACCGCACCCTGTGGGGCGCGGACGTGCTGGAGGATACCCTGTGCGGCCTGTCCTTCCGGCTGAGCGTGCCGTCCTTTTATCAGGTGAACCATGACATGGCGGAGGTGCTGTACGATACCGCTGTGGACTTCGCGGGACTGACCGGGCACGAGACGGTGCTGGACCTGTACTGCGGCGCGGGCACCATCACCCAGGTGATGGCCCGGCGGGCGGCGAGGGTCATCGGCGCGGAGATCGTGCCGGAGGCCATTGCCGACGCCAAAGAAAACGCAAAACGCAACGGCATCGGAAATGTGGAGTTTCTCTGCGGCGACGCGGCGGCGGCCGCGGCGGATTTCGCCGCAAAGGGCCTGCGGCCGGACGTGCTGTGCGTGGACCCGCCCCGCAAGGGGCTCAGCCCGGAGGTGGTCGCCGCAGCGGCATCGATGGCGCCGCAGCGTATCGTCTACGTCTCCTGTGATCCGGCGACGCTGGCGCGTGATGTGAAGCGGTTTGCCCAGGCGGGCTATGCCGCCGTCCGCGCCGCGGCGGTGGATATGTTCCCCGGTACGGCGAATGTGGAGACGGTTGTCTTGCTTTCCAAGGGTGAGGTCGACTCGAAAAAGATTCGGGTTG
>OLRA01002511.1_pt1 | contig 18255 bp, 17 predicted proteins | sample 1673011 | NCBI WGS metagenome assembly OLRA01 (sample SAMEA3136746, study PRJEB25190) | human gut metagenome | reverse complement strand
AGGTGGTGTTGTCGATCACCTCGGCCACCAGCAGGTCGTCGTCGCCGAAGTAGAGCTTGTTGCCGATGCGGATCTTGCGGGCCGGGTCGACCAGCACGTCCCAGAGCCGCAGTTCGCGGTTCAGTTCGCGCAGCAGGAAGATCTCGATCTCGGCACCCGTCTTCTCCTTGTTGCCGTAGAGGCGTGCCGGGAAGACTTTGGTGTCGTTGAATACGAAGAGGTCTTTTTCGTCGAAGTATTCGATGATGTCTTTGAAAATACGGTGTTCGATGGTGCCTTTGGCGCGGTCGATGACCATCAGGCGCGAATCGTCCCGGTTTTCCGTCGGGTGTTTCGCCAGCATTTCGGGGGCGAAATCATACCCGTATTGCGATAATTTCATAGGTGGAATACTCTATTTTACGTTCGAAATAAACAACACAGATTAATTTCTATACGCAAAAAAGCCTATTTTGTTTCAAGTTCCTGCAATTTTTTTAGAAAATCATCGAGGCTGTGGGCGTTTTCGACCCTGAAGCCGCCGCTGCGCGTCCGGCAAAGGGAAGTCAGGTGCGCGCCGCTTTCGAGCGCCTGCCCGATTTCGTGGGCCAGCGAACGGATGTAGGTGCCCTTGCTGCATCGTACGCGGATGCGGATGCGCGGCAGGTCGTACTCTTCGAGCTGCATTTCGTAGATGTGGACGAGCGCCTTGCGCATTTCGACCTCCTCGCCCGCTCGAGCCAGTTCGTAGGCCCGCATGCCGTCGATCTTTTTGGCCGAATAGACCGGCGGAGACTGGAGGCGTTCGCCCGAGAGTGCGGCGAGGGCTTCGAGTACCTTCCCGCGCGTGATGTGCTGCGTGGGGAAGGTCGCGTCGACGGGATGTTCGAGGTCGTAGCTGGGGGTCGTGGCACCCAGCATGACGTCGGCCACGTACTCCTTCTCCTCGGCCTGCAGGGCGTCGACCATCTTGGTGGCGCGGCCGATGCAGACCAAAAGGACGCCCGTGGCCAGCGGGTCGAGCGTGCCCGCGTGGCCGACCTTGATCTTGCGGTAGCCGAGCCTGCGGAGCGCGGACTTGATCTTGCGTACGACGTCGGTGGACGTCCAGCTCAGGGGCTTGTCGATGACGGCGATGTAGCCCTCCTCGAAGTTGAGGCCCCGCAGGTCGAGTGTCTCCTTCATCAGCAGAAATAGCTTAGGATGGATACCAGGCCGGCCAGCGCGCAGTAGAGCGAGAACCAGATGAGCTTGCCCCGCTTGACGATCTCGATCATGAATTTGCAGGCCAGGCACCCCGTGATGAACGAGGCTGCGAACCCGGCGGCGAGCGTGCCCGTGGCGATGCCGGCCGTGAGATCGCCGCTTGCGGCTTCGAGCAGCGTTTCGCCCAGGATCGGCGCCAGCACCATCAGGAACGAGAATTGTGCCACGGCGGCCTTTTTGTTGCCCAGCAACAGTCCGGTGGCGATGGTCGTCCCCGAACGCGATAGCCCCGGCATGGCGGCGCATGCCTGCGCCAGTCCGATGATCAGGGCGTCGCGGTAGGAGATGGTCTCCTTCTGGCGCGGCTTGGCGTAGTAGGCGAAAGCCAGCAGCGTCGCGGTAAGCAGCAGCATGGCGCCCACGATCACCAGGATGTAGGGGGCGTCGAGCATGGCGTTGATCCGGTCTTTGAAGAGGAAGCCGATGACCCCGATGGGGATCATCGAAAGTACGAGCTTCAGCACGTAGGCCTGCTCGGCGTTGAAGCGGCGCGAAAAGAGCCCCTTCAGGAGGCGCCAGACCTCGCTCCAGAGCACCACGATGGTGCTCAGTACGGTGGCGGCGTGGAGCGCCACGTCGAACGTGAGGTTTTCTTCCAGTTCCACGCCGAGCAGCTCCTTGGCGATCTGCAGGTGGCCGCTGCTCGACACGGGCAGGAATTCCGTAATGCCCTGCACGATACCGAGCAGGATGGCTTGTAAGGTGTCCATAACTGATTTAAGCGGGTATATCTCCTGTGCCGTCGCGCCGCACCGGGAGTCCCGGTGCGGGGGCGCGCTGTGCCTCGGCCGGAACGGGCCGCCGGAGGCCGGGCGCCGGGACGGCCGGGCGGATTATTTTTCGAAGCGTTTCATGATGGCGTAGATCTCGATGACGAAACCGCCGATGACCAGGATCGGGGCCAGCGTGATGCGGCGCCACGAGAACATGGCGTAGTTGAATTCGTCGGGCGAATCGCTGCCGCCGCCGGCCATCAGCACGAAGCCCAGGAGGATGACGGCGAACCCGACGGCCAGCAGAATGTAGTTGCGGCGGGTCAGGGGCATACGGGGATTTTCCTGTTCCGGAGGGGTGTTATTGGCTTTTTTCATTTAATAAAGGTATATCTTGTTCGACTTCATGTTGATGAATTTGTTCAGCGCGAGGATCGTGAAAAGCCCCGAGATTACGATGCCCCCGGCAATCATCGCGCCGAGGATGATGGCGACCTTGCCCGCCTCGGCGATCGTCAGCAGTTCGGGGACGGCTTCGTAGACCGAAAGCCCGAACAGCAGCGAGGCTCCCAGTCCGGCCAGGATGCCCTGCGTGATGCTGCTGCCGAGGAAGGGCTTCATGATGAACCACTTGGTGGCGCCGACGAGTTTCATGGTATTGATCAGGTAGCGCTTCGAGAAGATGGCCAGCCGGATGGTGTTGCCCAGCAGGATCAGCGAAATGACGAGCAGCGCCCCGCCGAAGAGCACCAGCACCAGCCGGATTTTGCCTACCGTGGCGTGCAGCCGTTCGGCCATCAGCGCCGGGTAGCTCACCCGTTCGACCCCCGCGATCTTCGAGATGCCGGCGATGAAGCCGTCGAGCAGCTCTTTGTCGGCCGAGGCGGCCGTGAGGGTCAGCTCGAACGAGTCGAGCAGCGGGTTTTCGTCCAGGATTTCCTCGAATTCGCTGGCGAACATCTTGCGGAACTCGGCGTCCTCGATCTTCTCCTCCTTGCCGACGTAGGCGATCGTCGCCACGAGGTCTTCGGCCGTGAGCTGCCGGTTGACTGCGTCCTTCTGTTCGTCCGAAAGCCCGTTTTCCAGCTCCACGGTCACGGCGATGCTCTCCTGCAGGGTGTCGGCGACCTTCATCGCCGCGACCATCAGGTAGCCCACCGAGCCCAGCAGGAACAACACGAGCGTGATGCTCACCGTCGACACGATGTAGGAGTTGCGGACTTTCCGCTTCAGTCGCTTGTCGTCTTTCATAGCCGAAATGCTTTTTCGACGGCTCTTTTCCGTCGTCCGATTCATTCACGGCGTTTCGCCGTGTTTATAAGTCTGACCCACCCCTAAACCCCCGCCTCGGCGGGGGTTTGTCCTGGCGGGATTCGTATGTTATTCGTCCGGATTATTCTCTTTCCTCTTTTGTCGAATCCAATAAACAATTGCAGCGGCAGCTCCGAGCAGGATCACGAGCGACGAGACGAGCGTCACGGCTTCGGCCGCCGTCCATCCCGGGGCGCGGAATTTCCATTCGACGGTATGTTGCCCGGCAGGCAGCCTCATGGCGCGGAGCACGTAGTCGGCCCGGAAACAGGGGGCTTCCGCGCCGTCGACGTAGGCCGTCCAGCCGTAGGGGTAGAAGATCTCGGAGAATACCGCCACGCTCTCTGCGGGGGCGGTGTATTCGTACTTGAGGTAGTTGGGACGGTATTCCGTGAGGGCGATGGTGCGTACGGCCGCCGTGTCGGCGGGGGACGCCGTCCAGCCCTGCGTGTACGGCTTGTCTTTTTCTGCGATTACGGCGGTTCGTTTCAGGTCGGTTTCCCCGAGCAGGTCGATCTCCTGTTGCGGACTCCCCGCCACGGCGATCGTGTCGACGAACCAGGCGGCGCCGTTGGCTGTCGGGCGGAGCACCGCTTCGGGCTGTCCGCCGTCGCCTGGCACGATCAGGTAGCGCGTGTTGAGCATGTCCAGAACGGCGTCGTTGCGGTAGCTCAGGTAGCGGTCGATCAGATCCTGGTAACGGGCCAGCTTGGCGCCGTGGTAGCCGCCTACGGAGCGGTGGAAATAGGAGGTCGTAGCGTCCTGGAAGGGGCTGACCGTGAGGTTGAAGACGCGGAACCCCGGCTCCTTGTCGGCCATGATCGCCTTGTCGGCGGCCGTGGCCGTGACCTGGTGCTGGCGCGCCGAAATGAAGTTGTCGTGCGAAATGAACCGCAAGTCGACCGGCACCAGGTCGAGCAGCATCACGGCGGCGAGCAGTGCCGTGAGCACGTATTTGTTGATCCGGCGCAGGGCGAACAGCGCTACGCCGCCCGCTGCGAGCAGGATCATCAGCAGCGAGCGCCATGCGTCGGCCTGCATCATGGAGGCGCGTTCGGCAGCCATGGCATTGCCCGTGGCGATGCCCATTTCGGCATCCATGCCGCGCTGGAGGTAATCCTGCATGTTGTTGGCCTCGAACAACTGGCGGAACTGTTCGGTCATCATCCCGGTGCTTTCCGCGCGGCCGAAATCGAAGAACGCGCTGCCGGCGACGGCCAGCAACAAACAGAGCCCGCCCGTGACGCCCGCGGCCCATGCCAGCGCCCGCAGCAGCCTCTGGCGCGGGATCTCCCCGCGCCACAGCCGCATGAGTGCCAGTGCTCCCAGCAGCGGCACGGCCCATTGGACGACGACGAGCGCCATCGAGACGGTGCGGAACTTATTGTAGCCGGGCAGCAGGTCGAAGGCCAGTTGGGTGAACCACATTAGGTTGCGTCCCCATGCCAGCAGGAGCATCAGCACCGAGACGGCGACGATCCACCATTTGTTGCGTCCGCGTGCCAGGGCGATGCCCAGCGCTGCGAGGAAAATGGCCGCGGCGCCCAGGTAGGTCGGGCCGCCGGTGTAGGGCTGGCTGCCCCAGTAGGCCGGCAGCTGCTGTGCGGCGCCGCGCAGCCCGTATTCGTTCAGTACGGCAGCCACCTCGCCGTCGGGCGAGAAGGTCGTGCCCGATTCGCGCCCCATGAAGTCGGGGATCAGCAGGTTCAGGCTCTCCGTACGTCCGTAGCTCCAGGCCGTGGCGTAGTCGAGCGCCAGCCCGTCCTGCGAAGTCTCGGAGGTCGAGGCCAGTTCGGAGCCGCCGCGCATGGTCTCTTTGGAGTGGCTGGCGGTGTACCACAGGGGCGAGAAATTCGACCCTGCGGCGAGTATGCCTGCGGCGGCGAGTACCGCCGTGCGTTTCCAGAAGTCCCCGAGGTGTTTCTCCCTGAAGGCCGCGATCCCCTCGCTGATCCAGAAGGCGGACATGGCCAGGAGGAAATAGTAGGTGATCTGCGGGTGGTTGGCGCCGATTTCGAGCGACGCCGTGAGCGCCGTGAGCGCACCGCCCGCCCACATGTTTCCCCGCAGGGTCATCCACGCACCGCCCATCATCAGCGGGGCATAGACCAGCGCCCACATCTTGGTGATGTGCCCGGCGCCTATGATCAGCAGGAAATAGGGCGAGAGCCCGTAGGCCAGCGCCGGGACGATGCCGACCCAGGGGTCGACGCCGAAGACGAGCAGCATCAGCCACATGGCAGTCATGGCGAAGAAGAGGAAGGCCGCGGGCGTGTCGATGAGTTTCACGACCTGTCCCACGGTGCGCTTGACGATCTGCGCGGGGTAGGCCACGTTGATCAAAAAGGCGGGCATGCCGCCGAACATGCCGCCCGTCCACTGCGGGTCTTCGCCCGTCGCGGCGCGCATGTCGCTGATATCCTTGGCCATGCCTTCGTATTGGATGACGTCGTGCTGGGGCAGCGCTTCGCCCCGGAACTGCGGGGCGAAATAGGCGGCGCTCACCACGAAAAAGAGTGCGAAGGCCGCCAGGGCCGGCAGCAGTTTTGATCTTATAGTGTTCGAAAAATCCATTCCAGCGTGTCTTAACCGATTGCCAAAGGTACGAAAAAACATTGACAGTCCGTGTCTTCATTGCGAAAAATGACTATCTTTGCGGATATGATTACACTCGATGACATCCGCAAACCCGTGACTGCGGAACTGGAGGCCCTCGACGAATTCGTAGACCGCCAGTTCACGGCCGAGGGGGAGCTGCTCTCCGATATGCTGCGTTACGCCCTTTCGGCGCGCGGCAAAGGCATCCGTCCCATGCTCGTCATGCTTTCGGCGGCGATGAACGCCCCGGTAAAAGGGGCTGCCGCGGGCCGCAGGGCCTGTCTGGCCGCCATGCTGGTCGAAATGATCCACGTCGCGTCGCTGATCCACGACGACGTGATCGACGAGGCCGACATGCGCCGCGGCAAACCCTCGGCCAACGCCCGCTGGCAGTCGCACAAAGCCGTGATCCTGGGTGATTACATCCTTGCCAAAAACATGAACATAGGCTTGCAGAGCGGGCAGTTCGACCTCGTTACGCACGTCTGCGGGTCGATGGCCGCGCTGTGCGAGGGCGAGGTCCTGCAGGACGAGTGCGCCGCCAACAGCACGATGACCCGCCAGGCCTACCTCGACATCATCTATAAGAAAACCGCGAGCCTTCTGGGCGTCAGCGCGTCGGCCGGGGCGCTGGCCGTGGGCGCCACGCGCGACCGGGTGGCCACGATGCGGCGTTTCGGCGAAGCCGTGGGCATGGCCTTCCAGATTCAGGACGACATTCTCGACTATACCCCGACGGCCCACACGGGCAAACCCGCCAACAACGACCTGCGCGAAGGGAAAATCACCCTGCCGCTGCTGTCTGTGCTCGACCGCGCTTCGGATTCCCGCCGCAGGGAGCTGCTCGAACGGCTCTCCCGCTGTCACGAGAGCGACGAGGAGGTCGAGTACCTGCGCTCCACGGTCGAGAACGAGGGCGGCCTCTCTTTCGCCGCCGAGGTGATGCAGGGCTACATCGCCCGCGCCGTGGAGATGCTCTCCGACTATCCCGATTCCGAATACCGTTCGGCGCTGGTCAACCTCTGCGCCTACATCGCCGAACGGGACCGATGACCCTCCCCCGAAACTTATTAACCTAAACATTGATAGATTTTATGGAACAAAAGAAAAATTACACCTTGCCCATCGTCATGATGTTCTTGCTCTTTGCAATGATCTCCTTCGTGACGGGACTTTCGAATCCGCTGGGCGTCATCGTGAAGAATCAGTTCGCCGTGGCGAACTGGATGTCCCAGCTGGGCAACTTCGCCAACTTCATCGCCTATGCTGTGATGGGCATTCCGGCGGGCATGATGCTCAAGCGCATCGGCTATAAGAAGACGGCGCTTGCCGCCGTGGCCGTCGGTTTCGTCGGCGTGGGCATCCAGTACCTTTCGGGCATTGCGGGCAGCTTCCCGGTCTATCTGATCGGCGCTTTCGTTTCGGGCTTCTCGATGTGTATGCTGAACACGGTCGTGAACCCGATGCTCAACACGCTGGGCGGCGGCGGCAAGAAGGGTAACCAGCTGATCCAGTTCGGCGGCTCGCTCAACTCGATTTCGGCGACCATCGTTCCGATCCTCGTGGGTTACCTGATGGGTAACGCGGCCAATGCGACGATCAGCGACGCGGCTCCCGCGCTGTGGATCGCCATGGGCATCTTCGCCGTGGTGTTCTTCGTGCTGGCGGCGGTCCGCATTCCCGAACCCTTCGCGATCCAGGACGCCAAGAGCGAGAAGAAGGACAAGCACAGCGCCATGTCGTTCCGTCACTTCGTGCTGGGTACGGTGGCCATCTTTATCTATGTAGGTGTCGAGGTGGGTATTCCCAACTTTATGAACCTGTTCCTGACCTCCACGCCCGACGCGGCGACCCCCGGTATCGGAATGGCTGCTGCTGCGGCCGGTTCGCTCGTGGGCACTTACTGGTTCCTGATGATGTGCGGCCGTCTGATCGGCGGCGTCATCGGCGGCAAGGTCTCGAGTAAGGCGCAGCTGACGGCGGTTTCCGTCGTGGCGCTGGTCTTCGTGCTGCTGGGCATCTTCGCTCCGATCGACACGATGGGCCGCATGCCGGTGTTCACGGGTACGGGCTTCGCCATGATCGAGGTTCCCATCGGCGTCATGTTCCTCACGCTGTGCGGTCTCTGCACGTCGGTGATGTGGGGCGGCATCTTCAACCTCGCCGTCGAGGGACTCGGCAAATACACCTCCATGGGCTCGGGTATCTTCATGGTGATGGTTTGCGGCGGCGGTATCCTTCCGCTGATCCAGGGCTATGTGGCCGACATCTCCAACTACCTGTCGAGCTACTGGGTGATCATCGCCGGTCTGGCCTACATGCTCTTCTATGCGCTCGTAGGTTCGAAGAATGTCAACAAGGATATTCCCGTAGAGGATTAATTCCCGATTTTAGAGGGCGTTTTTGCTCTTGCTCTCGTGCGGCGCGAATGGGACGTACTCCGGTACTGCCCGTCCGCGCCGCACTCGTTTGAGCGCCAGCCGGCATCTTTGCGGTCAAAAGCGCCGGAACGCTTTCCGCTCCGTTCATCACGGTGGGGCGGAACTATATCGGGCATTTCGAAAATTCCAGTCCAAAAACAGGAAATTTCAAAGTTCAGCCTTGAAATATCGACAAAAAAGTGGCAAAAATAAAAGACCCTTTAAACTCGGTTTAAAGGGTCTTTGTTTGGAATGTCATTGCAAGTTCGTTATACTTGCAATAAATTGGGGTTAGTCACACCATTTTACAACGGGAATATGGTAAGGAACAATTTTAATAGCACGGTCATCGCCATTTGTCATTGTTTCTATCGCTTCGTGCAACCACCGCAGAGTAACCATAGCTTCCGCGACATCCGAACGGCCCATATTTTCAGTGTCGCTCAAAATATACTCTGTAAGTGTGAAATAAATCAGTTTTAAATGTTTAGCGGCCGCTTTCGGATCGAGGTAGTCGGTTAGACATGCGACCAGTTCGTCGAAATTGTACTGATTAGCAAACTGCGCAACTTGTGCGGCATCTCGTTGATAGGTAAACATAGCTTATAAGATTTAGGAAATGAAAAAAAGCCACTCTAAGGTGTCCTACGCTCTTATAAGAAAGCGCTGGGGCGTTTCCACTACCCACACCATAAGTGGCTATAATTCTGTGATTTGTTTTTGCAAAAGGCATGACTTATAAGATTTAGGATATGCAAATATAGTAAAAGAGACGGAATAAAATACAAAGTTTATCAAAAAATCGGATTGCCAAGGGTTGAAAATAATTTGTATATAGGTTATAAACAATTTTTCATTAGTGTCCCGTTAAAATTGGGACGAAGTTAATATTAATCAAATAGTCCCTCCAAGAGGGGATAATCGAGTTCTTTGACATCGTTGAAATTAGTCTTTTCGAAGAGATCTCTCAGTGGAGTCTTATCCGTTAGTGAGATGCTCAAAATCTGCAGGACCTCATAAGTTGACCGCTTTAGTCGCATGTCGTGTTGGACGATGGCGACAAGGCAATAAGTTATGATTGCAGAGCAAATTTGTATTCTGACAGCGTTCTCTGTAGTGCCCCAGAATTTCTTAATCTTGAGGTGCTGCTTGAGCCACTTGAAGAACAACTCAATCTGCCATCGGTTCTTGTAGAGATTAGCAATTTCGAGAGCGGTAAGATGGAATGCATTCGTCAAAAATGCGAAGTCTCTGTCTTGCTCGTCATCGTGAAATCTCACAAGTCGCAGCCTCTCAGGAAACTTCTTCTGTGTGTTCACATCCGTGAGTTCAATAACGGAATCAGAAAGCACATTCTTAGGCAATCTACGTTTCCATTTCGTACACTTGTACTGTAAGTTCTTCTTCGCCCGAACCACGAAGTATGATTCATTAAGACAAATCTTGTAGAGTTCCTTGAATGCATTGTAACCACGGTCAAATACGTAGTAAGAACCTGATTCATCGGGAATCTCCTTCATTGCCTTTGAATCGTGTACCGATGCAGTCGTAATATGGAAGAAAGCAGAAACCTGGGACTCCAGATCATAAAGGACATGCGCCTTAACGCCTCCTTTCTTCTTGCGGAACTTTGCCCACCAGAATACTGACAAGCAGTGCGGAATCGTTGTTGAATCAAATGCATAAACATTCCCCTTCAGCTTGAAGATGTCGGTTGCTCGTTTCTTGCGAGCCTGTTCCATCATGAAGAAGGCAAAGTCTTCAAAGATCCTGTAGTCACGATTCTGATTCGCTGTGGCAAATGTCGTTTTCGCTATTGGATTACGCCCCATTCCAAGGTGATAACATTTGGATTGGTGAGTCTCCAATGCAACGACAACATCACGCAGGCTCTCACGGTTACAGAGTTGTCCGAACATGAGTGCCATGAGCAGATTCCAGCAGGTGAAGTTCTTGACATACCTGTTCCCATCATACTTGTCAACCAGGTGACGGAACTTGTTGTTGTCGAGAAATGCAACCAATTGAGCGAATACATATTTGTCTTTGTTCATAGAGCAGTCCCTTTATGGGCTGCAAAATTACAAATTCAAATCGTTGCACATGAAAAATTACTTCTAATAGACTATGTTTCAACTATTTCAAAGACCGACTTGCCCGCTTTTACGGGACAGTAGTGACAATTTTTTGCCATGGCGCATATATGAAGGATATTTGTGCTATCCAAATACTTTTACATGACATACACATTTATCATCTCCGACGAAAGCGTCAATGCGGACGGCTTTGTTATTCAGACAAAGGGCATCCGCACGGAACGTTTTAAAAAGGATCCCGTGATGCTCTACATGCACGCACGGGAAAAAGGCGTTATAGGCCGCTGGGACAACATCCGGACCGAGGGTTCGCAATTGATTGCCGACGCCGTATTCGACGAAAATAACCCGCTCGGAAAAGAGGTTAAAGAGCGTGTAGACGGCGGCTTTCTGCGCTCGGCGTCTATCGGCCTGTCTGTTCTCAATTACGAGAGGATCGACGGCGTAGACACCGTAACGGACTGCGAACTGACCGAGGTGTCGATCGTCGATATCCCGTCCAATCGGAACGCCGTCAAACTGTTCGACAAAAGGGGGCTTATCGTATTGAGCCTTAAAGAATCGGCAGACGGGGACAAAGACCTGCGTACGCAACTGATCGAGGTGCTGAAACTGCCTGCAACAGCGACGGATGGGGAGATCATAGAAACCGTAACAGCCCTATCCGGTAATGCAGGCCCGGCGGAACCCGACACGGAAAAGGCCCTGCGGCTGGGGTATGTCGAATCGTCGCAGCTCATGCTCCTGAAACACATGGCACGGACCGACAAATCGGCATTCCGCAAGTTCATGCAGGACAAGGAGCAGGCCGCGGCGGTGGATATAGACAAAGAGTTGAAACAAGCCGTCAACCTCGGTAAATTCGGTATGCCTGACCGTGTGTATTCGAGCATATCGGCAAACAGTTGGGTGTCAAGGCTCTGAAGGAGGTCCTCGAAGTCATGCCCGAAAAGGTGTCGTTTGCGGCTTTCTTCGGCCCGAACCGCAACGACATGACCAACCGGGCCAACTGGGGACTGAAAGAATACCGCAAATACGATCCGCAGGCATTGAGCGATGATCCGGAGTTATACGCCCGCCTGCGGGAGAAAGAATACGGGGAAGAACAGGAACCGTATCATAACCTGGCCTATTACCGCAAACATAACCCCGAGTATCTGGCACAACATCCCGACCAATACGAGCGGTTGCTTGCCCGCGAACGTAAAAACAAGTAACGAACAATCAATTACAAATACAATATTTATGGCATTAAACAGAGAGGTCTGGATAGACCAGGTAAAAGAGGGTTTCTACCCCGACGACAGTTTCCTGCAAAAGGCGACGGACTATTCGCAGTTCGTGGATCACAACCGCCTGCACATCGCGTCGGCGGGTATCGACCCGAAGGTTTTGGTCAATAATACGACCTATCCTATCTCGGTGATCGGGCGTGATGACGAGGACAACGAAATCCGGCTCGACAAGTTCGAGACCGAAAACACCATCGTCCGCCGCCCCGAAGCGCTGGAGTACAGCTACGACAAACTCGAAAGCGTTATCGGCCAGCACCGTTCGACGCTCCGGGCAAGTGTGGCGACGAAAGCCGCGCACGCTTATGCCCCGGCGGAAGATACCGAAAACACTCCCGTAATTATCACGACGGGCGAAAGCATCACGGGCCGCAAGCGGTTGCGGTTTGCGGACATCCTCGCGCTGAAAGAGCGTTTCGACGATGTGGACGTACCGCTCGATGAACGTTATCTCGTGTTGCATCCGAAGCACGTTTCCGACCTGCTGCTCGAAGACCTCAAACTCTTCAAGGATCTGACGAGCATCAAAGACGGCGAGCCGCTGAAATTCGCCGGGTTCGGCTGTTACGCTTTCTCGCGCATGCCGACGTACCGCATGATGGACGGCGTGCTGAAAAAGGTCGCATTCGGAGCGGCAGCGGCCGAGGGAGACAGGTTCGCCTCGTTCGCGTTCTACGCAAAGGAGGTGATGAAAGCCGACGGAGATATTCACATGTACGCCACGGAGAACGACCCCAAAGAGCGTGTGACGATCGTAGGTTTCGACAAACGGTTCGTAGCATTACCGATCCGCGGCAAGGGCATCGGCGCGATTGTCAGCGCATCCGTTTAAAGGGCCTTTAAACCCGCTAAATTTCGTGTATTATGGCATACAACAATAAGAACTACCTCGAAAAGATAAAACAGGCCGTAGAGGTGACAAAAGCGCACTATGAACCGGGGCGGCAGGATCGGAATCATCGGTGGGTATGGAACAATTATATTTATGATATGTTTCATGTCGGATATATCACATATCTGTCCTGGTTGCGCCGGGACCCTGATTATAGCGCTTATATCAAGCGGTTAAAAGCCGAACGCAGGGCGGATATGGAAGCGCGAAAGGCCGAGAGGATGAAGAACCCCCGCAGGGCACGCAGAACACCCGCGCAGCACCGGGTTAGAAAGGTGTCCTGACCTGTTCCCTGAAGACTGCGAAACCCGAACAGTTGCCGCCCGTCGATCATTTCGGCGGGCGGTATTATTTTCTATTCCAAAACTCCGGAAAACGTGGTCAATGAAAAGGGCCACTATTTTGACCACAAACGAAAATTCCGAAAAACGTGGTCAAATACAGAATATCAGCCAGCAAAAAATCAATACCAAAACTCCAAAAAACGCCTACAATTTAAACGTAGGCAAAATTGTAGGCCTAAATGTAGGCAAACGAAAACTCCAAAAAGCGCCTACAAATACAGACTATCGAATCACCAAAAAACAATACCAAAACTCCGAAAAACGCCATGTTTTCAAAACATAGCAAAGAGCATGGCAAACGAAAACTCCCAAAAACGCCATGCTTTAAGGAGAAATTTTACTTACCAAAATTCCTTATCAAATACAGAATACCCGAAAGGCGTAGATAGCATTCGTTGAATGCAGATTGGTTGCTAACAGGTCGGGGAGAAATTTTGCTTACCAAAACTCCAAAAAACGTCACCTTTTACTGAATACCCGACAGGCGAAGAGAGTTTCGAGAAGAATGTCGCCGATGTTGCTGTAGATAAGGTTTTCAAACTGCGAACCGATCGCCTGATTGATCGTCAGCAGATACCTAATGGTATCTCCGAAGAAAATCTATTGAGATTTCTCTCATATTATAACGATGTAAATCCTATTTGGCTGTTGACTGGAGAAGGAGAAATTTTGCTTACCAAAACTCCAAAAATCCCGGTCAAATCCCGAATACCCGAAAGGTGAAAAAACTTTCGAGAAGAATGTCACCGATGTTACCGTAGATAAGGTTTTCAAGTTGCGAACCGATCGTTTGATTGACCGCCAGCAGATACCTATATATGACATGGAGGCCGTCGCTGGTCTTGTTCCGCTGTTTGCAGACCAATACAGCCAGTCGATCGTCGGGTCATGGAGACGACACTGATCCCCAAATGCGACGGAGGACTGCGTATCGTAGGGGATTCGATGTACCCGCTGCTGAAAAGCGGAGACATCGTGTTTTACAAGCAGGTACATGACATCATGCACAGCATTATATGGGGTGAAATGTATCTGATTTCGTTCGACATTGACGGAGACGAGTACGTTTCGGTGAAATACCTGCAAAAATCCGATATACCTGATCACATCGTGCTGGTCAGCTATAACGAGCACCACAAACCGATGGAGATACACATCAACCGCATCCGGGCGCTTGCTTTTATCAAGGCGTCGCTGCGTCTGAACTCGCTCAAATAGGGGACAGATCGGTCATTATACTATAAAGCCCGCACAAACCACGTTTAAATGGTCGTGCGGGCTCGTCTTTGTGGTGAATTACCACTGAATATTGCGGTTACGCATTGAATTGGGGCGTTTCGCCTTGAAATTCCTGCACTGAAATTACGGTAAATTACGCAGCCAAAATTTGGCCGTTCTATCCTAACTATCTACTTTACAATCGTTTCATCTCTTTTATCCCTTTTGGAGTTTTCGTTCTGCCCCTTACAGAACCATCCCGGCTGACGCCCGAAATCGTCGCCAGCCTGGGACTCGCTCCGGAGGAGGTCGCAGCCCTGCACGGTCTGGTCGAACGCTGCAACGAGGCGGCTTTGGCCCGGCTCCAGGCTGAATACGATGCGCTGAAAAGACCGGCGGCATCGTTCTCTGACGTCTCCGGTCGGTTCCGCGCTTCTTTCGGACGCAAAAAAACAGGATGCCTTTTCAGACATCCTGTTTTCTCTTTCCGACCGCGGGATTATTTCTTCTCCGTGCGGGTCATGCGCTTCTCCTTGATGCGGGCCTTCTTGCCGGTCAGGTCGCGCAGGTAGTAGATGCGTGCGCGGCGTACGACACCGATCTTGTTGACCTCGATCTTGTCGATGTGAGGCGAGTAGAGGGGGAAGATACGCTCCACGCCCACGCCGTTCGAAATCTTGCGGATCGTGAACATCTTGGTCTTGCCCGAGCCTTTGATCTGGATAACCACACCGCGGAAGCTCTGCACGCGCTCCTTGTTTCCCTCGACGATCTTGTAGGAGACGGTGATCGTGTCACCGGCCTTGAACGACGGCACGTCGGCGTCCGTCTTGGGCCACATCTGCTCGTTGACGAGCTTGATGATTGCGTCTTTGTTCATTGTTGCAACAAATTTAATGTGTTTCGCACCCAACATTCCCGCTGCGCCCGCCGTACCATACGGATACCCTGATCCGTAATCCCGCGTTCCCGGCACGCCGGACGGGCTGTGCCGTCCTTGTGTCCCCGCAACTGCGTAGCGCCCAATGAAAGAGGTTGATATACGCCCCGTAAGGGACTGCAAATATACGAAGTTTTTTTCATTCGGTGCAAGTGCGGCATGAAAATATCTTCCGTGAGCGTGATTTATTGTTATCTTTGCAGGTAAAATACCGACTATGAAAGAAGAAAAACTGATACTCGTAACCAATGACGACGGGTACGATTCGAAGGGGCTGGTGGCGGCCGTCGAGGTCGCGCGGGCCTTCGGCCGCGTGGTGGTCGTGGCACCCGAGACGACGCAGAGCGGCATGAGCCAGGCCATCACCATGTACAATCCCCTCTACCTGCGCTGCGTGCGGAAGGAGGAAGGGCTGGAAGTGTATTCCTTTTCCGGTACGCCGGTCGACTGCGTGAAGATGGCCTTCGACTACCTGTTGCGCGACGAGCGCGTCGACCTGGTGATTTCGGGCATCAACCACGGTTCCAATTCGGCCGTGAACGTGCTCTACTCGGGGACGATGGGGGCGGCTATCGAAGGCAGTTTCTACGATTGCCCGTCGGTCGGGCTGTCGCTCGACGACCACGGCGCAGACGCCGATTTCGAGGCGGCGGTGGTCTACGGGAAGCGGATCGTGCGCAGCGTCCTGGAAAAGAAGGTCGAACTCCCGTTGTGCCTCAATGTGAACGTCCCCGTAGGCAAGCCCGGCGAACTGCACGGCATCCGCCTCTGCCGCCAGAACCGCGGGTTCTGGCGCGAGGAGTTTTACCGCCACGAAGACCCGCGGGGCCGTGCGTATTTCTGGCTCACGGGCGATTTCGTCAACGGCGAGCCCGGGGCGGAGGATACCGACGAGTGGGCGCTCGCGCACGGCTATGTTTCGATCGTGCCGGTGCAGGTCGACCTGACGGATTACCGCCAGCTCGCAGCCCTTGCCAATGTGTTGGAATAATACTATATTTGTAAAAAATCGGGACTCCTATGTTGATTAAGATCCTGCTTGTCATCGCCATCCTCATCCAGACGGTCGCGACGGCATATGCCCTCAAACTGGTGCGGGCTACCAAGTACAATTCGGTGTGGATTCTCTTCATCGTGGGGTTTTCGCTGCTCTCGGTCGAGCGGTTCGTGCAGCTGCTGATGGCCAGCGGGCAGTACGTTCCCCGGTGGTGGTTCGCCTACCTGGGGATCGTGATCTCGATCTGCCTGTCGATCGGCGTGATGTACGCCCACAAGCTCTTCAAGTACATCGGCAGGCTTAACCGCCAGCGGCAATTGCTCAACAAACGCATCCTCACGGCCGTGCTCCGCACCGAGGAAAAGGCGCGTTCGCGCTTCTCGAAGGAACTGCACGACGGGCTGGGGCCGCTGCTCTCGTCGGCCAAGATGTCCGTTTCGGCGCTGGCGGCCGATAAGACCGACGAGCGCAGCCGCGAGATTCTGCGAAACGCCAGCTACGTAATCGACGAGGCCATCCGCAGTCTGCGCGAGATTTCGGTCAATCTGAGCCCGCATATTCTGAAAGACTTCGGACTGGCTCGCGCCGTGTCCAATTTTATCGGCAGGCTGCCGCACAGCGGCATGCAGATTCATTTTTCGACCAATCTGCATGCCGAGCGTTTCGATGCCGACATCGAAGTGATTCTCTATCGGGTCATCTGCGAGTTGATAAACAACAGCATCAAGCACTCGGGCGCAGCCGAGGCCTCGGTGTCGCTGATCCGCATCGACAGCCTGATCCGGCTCGACTACCGGGATAACGGATGCGGTTTCGAAACCGGCGGGGTCGAGCAGCAGGAGGGTATGGGCATTGCCAATATTCGCTCCCGCATCAGTTCGCTCAAAGGCGACTTCACCCTGTCGAGCTCGCCCGGTCGGGGCATGAAAGCGCTGGTCGAAGTTCACATATGATAATCCGGAAATTATGAGCGTACCCTGTAAAATCGTATTGGTCGACGATCACACGCTGTTCCGCAACGGGCTTCGTACCCTGCTCGGCGGCATCGAGGGATTCGAGGTCGTCGCCGAGGCTTCCAACGGCCTCGAGTTGCTGGAACTGTTGGAAAGAAGCCTGCCCGACGTCGTGCTCCTCGATATCGAGATGCCCAAGATGAACGGCATCGCGGCTGCCGAAGAGGCGCTCAGACGGTGGCCCGGCCTGAAGATCATCACGTTGTCCATGTACGGCGACGAGGACTACTATTTCCGCATGGTGTCGCTCGGCGTCAAGGGATTCATCCTGAAAAACTCCGATATCAAGGATGTCGTGGCCGCCATCGAGGCCGTCGTCGAGGGAGGGAGCTTCTTCTCGCAAGAGCTTCTTTTCAATCTGGTCAGCAACCTGAAGTCGGCGCCTTCGGCCGTTCCGGACGACAGTGCCGAGCAGCTGTCGCAGCGCGAGTCCGAGATTCTGCTGCATATCTGCCGGGGCGAGTCGAACAACGAGATCGCCGACGCGCTGTTCATTTCCAAGCGGACGGTCGACAAGCATCGCTCGAACATTCTGGCCAAGACGGGTTGTAAGAATACGGCCAATCTGGTCGTTTACGCGATCAAAAACAATCTGGTCGAGATCTGATCCGCCGGCTTTGCATTCCGTTTCCGGGGAAGCGTTCTCCGTTCGGCTCGTTTCAGCCCGCTCCTGCTTTGCATGGAGAAGGCGTGGAATTTTGATTTTTCTTGCTCTCCGCGTATGACTCTCGAGGAACCGGATGTCGTGGTCGTCTCGAGGTCGTCGGAAAGGAGCCGGAGCATCGTATGGGACTACAGTGGTTTTATAAGCATAATAATCAGATCGGCCGGAGCGCGTAGCGCCCCGGCCGATCTGTCGAATCGGGCGACGACGGGTCAGAACCTGACGCCTACCGACATCGTGATCGTGTTACGGCTCTGCTTCGTTTCCACGTTGCCCGGATTGACCACGTAGTCCGGATCGCCGTAATAGAACATCATGTACGGCGCGTATTTATATTCGGTATAGATATAGGCCAGATCGACATACATGTTTTGGAACCGGAAGCCCAGACCGGCCGAGTAGTTTTCGTACGAGTTGATGCTCGACATGTTGTTGAACGCGTCTCTGGTCGCGATACACTCCCCGTAGTTGGCGTATCCTGCCCGGATGTAGAAATTCTGGGCAGGCGTGGC
>OLRA01002498.1_pt1 | contig 18316 bp, 30 predicted proteins | sample 1673011 | NCBI WGS metagenome assembly OLRA01 (sample SAMEA3136746, study PRJEB25190) | human gut metagenome | reverse complement strand
TGTCAAACTCCGCCTGATTACCGCCTGTTTTCAGGAAGTCATCAAAAGATGGAGGATTATCTCCACCCTCACCGCCTGTACCTTCGCCAGATCCGCCGCCATTGCCCTCACCGGCCCCAGCACCGTCTCCGCCTTCTGCGAATAACTGCAGGTTCATCGGAACTTTACACATTGCTTTGAACACTTTGTTTCTCATGTCTTTTCCTTTCTGCCCAGCCTATTCGTTCTCACGCCCGGGCCATTCAGTTTGTGGAATCCGCTTCTTTAACGCCTGGCGGAAAAAGGCATAAAAAATAAGACGCTTCACCCTGCGTCTCATCGGGAGATAATTGGATCACCTACTCCTTCCCTTTGGCTGCTGCCTTTGCTTCTCTTACTGCCTCAGCAACACCCTCGCTGATCAGATGTGCCCCTCTGTTTTCTGTTACTTCCAGAACAGTTCCCTTCTCGACGATTTCTTTCAAGCAGATGTCGCTGTATCTTTTGATGCATTTTACTTTCATTCTCTTCACCTCCCCTCCGTTGCGCCGGCGCAATTACAGTTTAAAGCACATGTTCTGAAACTTCTTATAAGCATCAAGGTATAACTCGTGCTTATCTCCGTTATATGTCAGCTCATAATACATTCCATCCGGCACAGTCGTGCTCAGAAGTGCTTTACTGTTCTGTAATGTCTTACAACTCCATACCACGTACACATCCTGTACTGTGATCTGTTTTCCATCGGTCTTATCCATATGGGAGTTTGTATATTCAGCTACTTTCGCCTTACAAAGCCTTAAAAATTCTTCGTTTTTCATTCTCTACTCCTCCGCAAAAATCCAGTCTTCCGCAAGCATATCTGCCTGAGATGCAAGCCATCCCATCTGCACACCAGATGTTCCTACAAAAGCCACTGCCATGTTGCCAATAGCATTGTGCTCACAGTTTACAACTTCGCCATCTGCTGCCTTATAATAAATCCCAGTTGCAAGCTGAATGTACTGTTTTTTACCATTCCATCCTTTACGAGCTACTTTGGACCCTCTTTTCAGGTACTTGATAGCTTCCCCGAAAGAAAATGTTGCTTCTCCGCCCAACTGCGGACAGTTTACTTCATCTGCAATGATCCATTCATCAGAAAGAATATTCTGAAGCGTATATACAACGCTCTGGGTTTCCCGAATATCCAGTTCCTGTCCATCTTTTGTGTGCATGATGATTGTTTCTTTCTCTGGACTCCAATACCAATATCCTCCCCAGAACGGTAATTTTGCTTTACTTCCTGCTTTCATTGCCTTTAATGCTTCTTCAAACTTCATTTCTGATCCTCTCTTTCTTAAAAATGGGTATAAAAAGACCACCGGCCATTTCTGACTGGTGGTATCAGTTGGTCTGATAATAAATATCATCCCTTATTGATTCAAGCATATATGTTTTCGCTGATGGCTCATAATTTGCGTCCATCCAATATACCGACTCATCTTCCACAAAAAGCATAAAATCAATTTTGGTATCCACATCTACTTCAAATACTCCATTATTTTCACAATTCAGTACTCTCTGATTTACTCTGTCTGGTTACTGCTGTTCCCTCAGAAGTCTTTATACCAACAACTTTTTCATTGATTTCATCATAAATCTTCTGATAATTCTCGAATCCAGATAACGGAGATATCGTGCCTTTATCTACAGAACGTGCATAAGTCCTGAGCAGTTCCCACTTCTCAGGTTCATTATACTTCATTTCCTGGAAGTCTGCAAAATGTTTCGGCATGTCTTTTCCAAGAAGTTCCCGATACCGCTCATACTGCTTCCGGTCTGACGAAGCGTTCTTGACTGCTTTCTCCTGGGCTTCTGCTTTTAGATTTCCTTTGACGTATTTCTCATACCACTGTTCATAGGTCATATCCGCAGGAACCATCTCTGTACGCCCTGTTTCCGGGTTGTAAGCACTTCTTTTCATGTTCCTGAGGATTTTATCATCTATGACAGAAATCGTTGTAGAGCGGCAATATGGATGCATGGGAGGATAGTTCACTCCGGCTTTCCGGTCTTTCACCGAAAAAACCTTTCCATCCAGTTCCCGACAGATCTCACTGGTACGAAGATCCAGCACTGCCACATAGCGATAATTCTTGATCCCGCAGTCAATATAACTCTGTGCAGTCAATTCTCCTGCCATGTAACAGGATTCTGTTCTTACCAATCGCCTGGCCTGCTTTGCTCCCCCTCCGCACTGGGCCTGGATGGATTCCTCTGTTTCCCGGTCTGTCCGGCCGGTAAGGAGACTGATCAGCAATTCATCCTTCAAGGAATCTGCAAGCTGCTGTGTGTTCTGCCAGATACGGTCTGAAAAATGTTTTCCGGACCATTTCATCTGCAGAGCCTGGTCGATCTGCTTCCTGCTTACATGAGAAAAACTGAATGCCAGGCCAGTTTCTTTCTGCATATTGTAGATGGAATGATAATACGCTTTTTCTCCAAGCTGCTCCAGAAGTTTGGTATCGAACTGTTTCTCCTGCTGATACACCTGCTGCATCACTGCATCTACCTGTGTCATAAGATCCTGCAAGCGTTCCAGTCTTGCACGGTACGCCGGAGCTTCCAACTGTTTCAGGATCTCACTGTCCCTTTTCCTGTTCTGGAGTTCCTGTTTCAGCTGATCAATGGAGTTTTTATCCTGGATGGAATTTATGATCTGCCAGGCTTCTGTTTCTGACAGACCATATTTTGTCATGAACTTCTCAAAGATATCTCTTGCAGCATATTCCAGCTGGAGAGAGGCTTTCCGGTATACTCTGGCAATGAAATCTGCTGTTTCTTCTGCATCCTCCATAAACTGATACATATCCCAGGCAGATCTCTGTTCCCAGTATTTCCTACTCATCTACTTTTTCCTTATCATCCGGATTCTGTTCTGGTGGTGTGTTATCCTGCATGCCAAACACTTCCTGCTGCCGCTTCAGATTCTCTTCTTCCTCTGTTTCCAAGGCTTTCAATTCCTCGTCCACATCCTCCACAAACGGAACCTGTGAAAGCAAGGTCTTCCGGCTTACTTTTCCCCACAGATTTGCCACAATCTGGGATATCTCCAGGAGATTTTTCGGCAGTGCTCTGGTGAATGTCATCGTGATCCCGGATGGATCGATGCTGGTTCCATGCAAAGCCAGATAGTTACAGAATATCCGAACTCGTTTTCTCAGACCTTTTTTATAATATCTGGTCTTGATCTTTGTGATGTTTTCCATGCCCAGGAGCTTAAATTCCATAGCCACACCACTGACGTTCCCTCCGAAGCTTTCATCTGACATACAGGGAATATGAGAAAACTTATGGATATCCTGCTCAATGGCTTTCTTAAGAATCTCCACGCCATTTTCATCAAAAGTCCTGGTCAGATATTCTGCTTTGGCTGTGTCCGGCATCTCAAGAACTTTATACTTTTTAAGACGGGCTTTGGCCTTTCGGATGCTCTCGTCTTCATCCTCAGTGTTCGGTTCGTCCTCATCGGTCAGCAATGTTCCATAGATGGCCAGGATCGCATCAATAAACTGCTCCTTATCGGTCACACGATCGCTCATCAGCGCATTGTATGCATCGATCAGTGGGATCTGCAGTTCAAAATCTCCGATGGCCAGTTTATTGTTCAGGTATTCAATGATCGGGATCTCACCAAGATAATGGGGCACCGCCGGCTCTGTGGTTGCCTGGATCGTATTGCTGTTCTCAATGTCCAGCTCGTACTTATAGTTTGTGGTCACTACTGTGGCCATATAGTGGTCCGGAAGCTCCCCGGAATCATCTTTCCGGATATAATAATAGACAGCAAAGAGTTCGTTTTCCTCTATGCTGTCGTCTTTTACCATGAAGGTATTCTCAGAGGACAGGTTCTTGGTCTGCAGGTTGTTCTCGTTTTCCTTCACATAGACATATTCATAGGCCAGGCCGTAGATAGATGCCTCCAGGCCGTTGTCTCCATCTGTCTCGTCCGCTCCGGCCACCTCCAGTGCGTCTGTGAGGGCCTTGATGTCTCCCTCTGATTTGTACGTCACCGGATTGCCGATGAAATAGCTGCTGGCTGTATCAGAGATGTCTTTTGCATGATTGCACACCAGGCGGTTTTCCCGTTTGGTCTCATCCAGGATCTTGTGCTTTCCTTCGTAGTAGGACATATTCTTCTTCAGCCGGTCCACCTTACTGATGTGTTTGCTGATCAGCTGGCGGATCACCTGCTTATCCGGATTTAACTCATCGAAACTTTCTCTCGGTATTGTAAATGTGTATATTTTTCTCACCTCCTTATCTCTCGGAAACGTGCTGCTTTTCTGCCGATTATGGTGCTGCATAGGTACCTCACAGCGTCACAACAATGATCGAATTGTTTCACCGGTTTGTCTTCTCCTCTTTCCAGGGCTTTCTCATCCCAGATGTAAGAAGCAAATTCTTTTATGGTTTCTTTGCAGGAAGAAGCAAAGACGATCTTCTGCAGGTTCAACAGCATTCCAACCAGCCGGATTCCATCCAGAACGTCATTATTGGCCTTCAGGACCTTATATCCCCGTTTCCGGAGTTCTGCAATAAAAGAAGCGGCCGATGGATCTACGATGATCGCCTTGATCTTAGTTCCATCCAGCCACTCTTTCAGGTCGTCTGCATATTCTGAATCTGTTTTCTGTTTACCTTTGTCTCTTCCGGAATAGTAATACTCCCGGATGCAGTACCATTTCCCGTTGGTTCCTTTATTCCACAACAGAAATACTGTGGCGTTCTGTGTACCATAGTCACAGGAAACATACCTGTTCCCGTTGACCAGCAGCTGATAGAAATCTTTGATATCCTGAACATGTTTGTTCTCGTCGAACATGTCGTAGATGATTCCCTCTGCTGCCGCCCACAGTCCCATAATGTAACGTTTAAAGAATACTCCAACGTACATACTCCTGTATCTGGCTTTGATCTCTTCATCCAGGGACAAGTTATCGTCCATAGTGAAGTGGAGATACAGAATATCTTTCAGACCGGGATCTTTCCCCTCCGCGGCCGCCTGCTGCCTGATACGCTCTGTTTCTTCTTTTCCCAGATATCCGATGGATTTATCTATCCAGTTCTGTTTGAACCAGTGATACGGGCCATCCGGATTACAGTTAAACCAGAATTTTGAACCTTTCACAGAGCATCGGCCTGTTGCCTGGTTCACAAAGGATTCCGGCATCAGGGCAACTTCGTCAAAGAACACTCCTGCCAGCGTGATTCCCTGGATCAGATCCTGAGATCTTTCATCCTTGCCGCCGAATATGTAGAAGTAGTTTTCTTTTCCGTCTTTTCGGATGGTTAGAAGGTTGTCTGCCCTGTGATCCGTGATGGAATATCCTCTTGATCGAAGCATCAGTTTCAACCAGAACAGAACATTTCTCCGGAAGGATCCTATGGTCTTTCCGCACATGGCAAAGTTCTGGCCAGTGAATGTACTCATGGCCCACATAACGAATGATAAAGACATGCTGATTGTTTTTCCTGATCGGATTGCTCCATCGGCAATAACTCCATCCATATCGTGAACCGGGGATTCTTTGCACCACCAGGTCAGGACCTGTTTCTGTTTTCTTGAGAACGGAGAAAAATGAAACGTCTGGCCTATCTGCCTGTTGGCTCTGTTGGTTTTCATCTTCTGCAGCTTATCTTTCAGAGTTTTGAGTTTTTCATACATTCTCATCACCCCAGACATCCTGCGCTGTTGCATTCATTGCCTCCAGGAAACCATCATCTGTGATCTCTTCTGCCTGGTTATCCTGCTTCAGCATCTCAAATTCAAGCTGCATGGTTGCAAGTTCCAGCTTTGCATCGTCATAACCAAACTTATGCAGCATCTCGATTGCTTTCTGCTGCCGGGCCTGCACTCTGGTCAGAGCATCCTCTATGGCCTGGATCTGGCCAAGGATGCCTTCATACTTTCGAAGTTCTGTTAGTTTTCCTTTTTCGATACCGGAAGTATATTCTGTTACAGATATTCCAGATGGTACCGAATCTTCTTCAGATCCAGTCTGAGCCTCCAGTTCACGGAGAGACTGGATTCTTTTCAGCATCCGGCGTTCCCTGACTGCAAGAAGCTGGATTTCTCTGAGAAGCAGCTGCTCTTTGTCTGGCCTGATCATCTCTGCCAACGTTCTTTCTTCTGGTTCCAGGGTATCAAAAAAGAGAGTTTCAAACTCTCCTGTCCTGACTGCATTCTTATTTCCCGGCGGGCCGGTTCCTCCATGCCCCTCCGCATTTTTATTTCCGGGCTGTCCGCCCTTCTTTTTCGCAACGTTGCGTTTATTCTTTTGCAACGTTGCATTATCCCATTTGTATCTATTTTTCCAGCTTCGGATTGTCCCTACCGGGATTCCGAGCTTCTGAGAAACTTCAATTAATTTCGCTCCAGAAGCATATAGCTTTCTGGCCTCTTCTACTCTCTGATCTGGTGCTCTTGGCAAGCCTCACCACCTCTCATTCGTTTCGTTTTTGATATTTGTAAATTACAGTCCTGCCGGCACCATAGTGACAGCCGATTGCTGCCACGCCGAAAGGAGGTGCTCTAACACTTACATACAGTGAATCCATGCGTAAAGTATGTATGTGCTGGTGCCGTGCACGCTGTAGGAAAAATTGCATTAGAAAAGCACCCCGAAGGGTGCCTAGTAAATTTATCACTTACTATTGTCGAAATATGTAAATATATGGTAAAATAATTTTGCAACAAACAAATAAGAAAGGAGAAAACCATAAACCATGCACAAATTTTATCGTACCGTTTATAAACGGACAAAATTAGCAACTTAAGCGCCATCTTAAGGGATTTTGGATTTTTCTCTTCATTGTTCATTGTTGCATTCGCGTATACATAGTTGTTTGCCATCCCAAACTGCGTGGGCATCTAAACTTTTCGTTTAGTGTAAGCCCCAAAATAAACACGTAGGAGGAAATCTTATGAAATTCCTAAAGATGGCGCAGGACGCGGATTTTCTCTTATTTCTTCTCGGCATTTTCTGGATGGATATCTCAATGTACATACAGAAAATAATTTCGACTTGCGATTATAGAGTTTTTAGCTTTATATCTGCAGTCATCATATATAAGATTGTTAAAAATAGTTTTTAATTGAGAAGTGTAAGAGATCTAAAAGACCGGACTAGCTACCCGGTCTTTTTCAATTTGTAAATCTTTTCTTGCCTTTCAGTCTGAGTACCACCAGTAATTGAAAGGCAATGTTTTTCATCGCCTTGTTGGAGATGTGTAAAAAAAGCCGCCGGCCTTTATGCCTTTGGCTTCTATTGTATTGTATAACGATATTTCCGATATAAACGATATTTTTTACTTAATCTCACATTTTTTCAAATATGTATCCCTGATGTAAAGTCTCGGATAGTCCGGACTCTGGGAATATCCTGTCTTTTCTGCTATTTTTTCCCAGGTCATTCCTTGCTGATAGAATGCCTTGAACACATATCTTGTCTGGCCATCTTCAATATTCTGGATCCATCGTTCCACTGCTGCCGCCTGCTCCTTTTTATGTTCATATGTTCTCTTTCTTCTATCGTATCTCTCCTGGTCGAATCCGACTACACTCTGTGGCCGTGCGAATCCTGTGCTGTAATCAAATATCGTACTGTTCCCAAGACCGGCCTCCCCTTGTTTCATTTCAGCCAGTTCCATGCTGAGGACCGGTATTTCCCTCTTTAACTTTCTGTAGTTATCCAGAAGCTTCCTGGTGATCTTGATCTCGCCCACTGGTATCCTCCCCTTTCGATGCTTTTAGCCGGGATCATACACGTTCCCGGCTTTCTCTATTTCTTCCATTCTTTTCCTGTTTTTCGATCCCGTATACCTGTAATCTCTAATCCCAGCAGACCTGCCGTATTATTCAGGACACAAAAGGCGTTATAAATGTGTGTCGGCATCCTGCCTGCTGACCGGACCGCTTTACCAGCTGTCGGATCTGGATAACCTTCATTGTTCTTGTAGCTCATTTCACACCTTCTTTCATCTCTCTGAGCCTTTCCTCTGCATCTTCCCGGCTAGAAAATATAATCTGCTTGACTTTACCAGCCTTTATGTAGTGAATCGTGTTTCCTGTCAAATATGGATAATGTATCTCCTTCCAGTCTTCCGGAAGAAGATTTGATGTACCTGGGCAGTGCTGGTACAGGATGCAGCTGCTGCAGGTTCCGTCTTCACTGGCCGGCTGGCTTTTACAGAACTGGATCAGTGTGTTGTATGCTGCCAGTGCCAGCTCTGGAGTAATGTCCAACTTCTTTTCATGTTTCTTCATTCTGGGTTTCTCTGCCTCCCGATACCGGTCACAGTGGTCTCCGTCTTCTACAAGGATTCCTTTACGATCACAAAGACCATCGTCGTTATCGATACAGTTTTTGCATGTCTTCATATCTTTCCTCCTTACGATATCCTGATTGCTCTGTTTACCCGGCGCTGGCCTTTTGGCCTGGGTGTGAAAATCTCTTTTTCTTTACATTTCATCGGACTGCAGCCCCTTGAGTGACCTGTGATCAAAAGATATTCGCAGAACCTGGAACCAGTCGTGTTTGTGTCTCCGCCTCTGGAAAAATACAGGCATTTCTCGCAATGTTTCTTTTTGTTATGATTAATCTCTCTTTCTGTCAGCTCTGACCATTTCTTCATCATTCTCTCCTGACGGACCTAAAAAGTTTCGTCCGAACACTTCCATAAATTTTGCGTGACCATATCTCTTTTCAAATTCTCTCTGTGCCATGCGCTGCATCTCGTGCCGGATCCGGGCGTTGTTGTGTACAGCCTCCGGGCCGTAGATATGATGATTATGACACAGGTATACTTTCAGACCGTTCTCTTCTGAGTTTGTTCTGTTCGGACCTCCGAATACATGATGCTCATCCAGGATCCTGTGTTCATTCCAGTTATCGTGAAGCGCAACACAGAGATAGCAGGTCCTGCTGCTTTTATCGTGTAGGATGCTGGCCGGATGGCGCATTCTCTTTTTCTTACTTTTCTGTTTTGGGAATAACATTTCTGCCCCTTTCCGGGGAGGTCAGGGCCTCCCCTTATGTATTTGTGATATATTTGGATTTTGAAAACACCCTTAATCATTCCAGTGGATCTCTATCTTGATACCCAGCTGTTTTTCTACTTCTTTCGAATAATCATCCCAAGTGGCCAGGTCTTCCATAAGATACGTGGCTCCTTCTTCCATTTTTTTCATATAGCGTTCGCATCGCTGTTTTCCGAATCCAAACACGTCATGCAGTGCTGCGACCGAAAGCAATGTAAAAGTATCTAATGTCATTTCTTTGATCTTGTTACTAGCTTTATTCAACTCTTGTCGGGTCACATTTAGGCTAATCCCTGTCTTCTGCCGGAAACGTACTTCTTTTTCCAGTTCCTCAATCCCTTTGTCTTTTGCGATACGCAGTGCCAGTTCCATTCCTTCTGTACGGCCCTGCATATACTGATCAAGTTTAGCCATTCTTCTGTACCTCCTTCAGGAATTCAACCAGCTCTGTTTCTGAGTTCGGGAATTTATGATATTTCGAATGGTATGTCCATTTCGGTACGCCCCTTTCCGGTTTCGGTCCTCCTACAAGATGTAGGAAGTATGGTTCTGTTGGTACCCACCAGCTTTCTTTCCTTGACTCCGAATCGTATTCTTCTGCTATCAGACGGGCACCGTTATTGAAATCGTACTTGTAGTACCGTGCTCCAATATGAGGATCTGTGTACCAGAGTCCCCAGGATTTATATTCCCTCAGCCACTGTTTACGCTGATCATTGTTTCTCATCTCCGGAAGAGGTGGCTGTTCTGCTTCTTCCATATTCTTGATATAGTTCTTCAAAAGTCTAAGTCCAGCCACTGTCATCTGCTGCTTCATGATCGTCATATGCGGGAATCCCGGTTCTTCCTTTTCAACGTCCAGGATCTGTTTAAGTGTTCTCTCATGGTCATACAGATAGCTTGCAAGTGCAGTGCTTGTCGGAACCGGAAGATCTCTCAGATACTCCGGCCAGTTTTCCGGAAGCATCTCTGTGGGATTACCGGCATGGTCAGACATTTTGTCATTATCAACAAAATCGTGCTGCTTTTCGTCTTGTGTTTCCGCTGCCGATAAGCAGTGCTCTTCCAGCCAACCACACCGGCTGTTACAATCATCCGGACACTGAGCACAGCATTTGTATTCCGTATCACAATAGGCTGCTGCACCGCATTTTCCCGAACCGCTCTTTCCAGTGATACATTTTGCCGGCCCCGGCATTTTGTTATCTTTCTTCTCCGGTGCGTCTATAGACACCATCTTGACCGGTTTCCGTTTCTTCCCGAACCTTTTTATCAGCTCGTGGGCCAGCTCATTCCAGGTGAAAGCACATTCCATGTAACTTCCAGGATTGAACATGATCCCGGTTGAATTTGCCTGATAATTGAAATTACCGTTCCTGATTCTGACATCCTGATACCGGGCTTCCAGTAAATAAGTTATCGCATTTATCTCACACGCAAGAACCCGTTCTTTATCCCCTCTGTTCAGGGCTTCGAAAAAGCGTTCTATCTGCAGTTCCGGTGTGATTGGGATCTCGTTCTCCGGCGGCCGGTTCTGTCCGGTTGCTGTTTCAATAGTCATTTTTCCTGGCATGTATTCCGGATGTCGATCAATACTGTCCTGGTCAGAGATCTGATCATCTATCTGTTGCGCCGGCGCAATAATTTCTACTTCTGGAGGTTTCCTGATTGCACGGATTTCCTTTGCACTCATTTCCGGTTCAGCTTCTTCTATCTGATCATCTGTCAGATACAGCATCTCCTGCAGCTGGCTTTTGTTGAAATCCTTGTATTTATCATCCAGGATAGGGCTGTTTCCATCTTTGGAAAACTTGTCATTCATCGCCATCCAGCGGCTTGTTGCTGACTTTTTGATTCCATACTGGTCTTCCGCAAACTCCCAGATACTGTTATATCCACCGTCCCGGAATAATTCACGGTCCCGGATATATTTCATATAATATCCGGCAGCAATAAAGCTTCTGGACATGGTTTTGATATTTGCCGAAAGAAGGTTCTTCACATCATTCAGAGACATGTCCATTTCATACCATTTGCTTTCTACTACGTCCATTCTTTTCTCCTACACCTTATTCTCTGATTGTTTCATACAGTTTCTTTTTCTCGTTATATTTCATTGCTACTGGCTGCCCGCAATCTATGCAATTTAAATCGAACATTTCTGCTGTCTCATTTGTGAAATATCTGATTCTTTCGCCACATTCACAGTTAAGGAATACAGGTTTCAGGTCTTTCAGTTCTGTTCGTTCTCCACATTCTGCACATTTATAAAAGCTTAGTCCTGCTTTTGTGAAAAAACTTTTTTCTGCTCCGCATTTACAACGGATATGCAGAAAGCCTGAATATCCTCTTTCTTCGCAATGTACGATCTTGTTCGGCTTATCTGTCTGCTTTTTTTCTGGGCTTTCCACGATATTTACAGCCGGAACACTCTGCACCATTTCTGCTACTTTCTCTTTGAACTCAGGATTCTCAACCGCCGGTACCTGGATCAGAAAAATATATTTCTCCAAGATCTCATTCAGTGATCGGAATGTGTATTTTGTTAAATTAGCATCCCCGGTCTTTTTCACTGCTGCCAATACTGTTTTCCCCGCAAGTACCATTTTCAATGCCTTGTCCATTCTGGTTTCCTGTAACATTCTTATTCCCCCTCATAACGCTCCGGCAGTTCCATCCAAGCAATTGGTTTCCAGGCTTCACTTAATTTACTTGAAGTTAATTCAGCACAGAATTCCTTTTCGTTTGTATAGAAAAGTTGTTTTCCCTCTTTCATATAATTTGTGAAAGCCTTGCAGACTTCTCTCTGTCCAAATTTATTCTCAACCGTAAGTAACACCGGATATCCACAACAGTTCGGCATATCACTGACCGGAATCCATCCATTTTCTTTCTCGTTCTGTTCCAGATCGTCCTGCAACTCTTCGATTATTTTGAGAACATCACTTGCCGGAATCATCTGGTGATAGTCTGCAAGTTTCTTCATGAAATCATGATATTCTGATAATCTGTCTCTGACATGATTCATACTTCCACCTCTTCATCCTCATAATTCATTACAATTGTAATCACCTGCACCAGAACTTTTCTGAATCTGGTCGTAAATGTGGTGATCGTCAGTTCCGAAATGAGAGATTAATTCTGCGCTTTCTTTTCCTTTTCTGTAACAGTCTTCCATGAAATCAATACAGTATATATCGTCTTCCTTGATGATTTCGCCGTTATTTCTCCATTCGGAAAGCATAGCTTCCTCAACCAATGAATTCACAACGTCATCCGCATGCTCATCACCGTTCAGATATTCTACACAGCGGTCAATAAAACCCAATTTATCAACGTACATATACGCTTTTGTCGTTCCAGTCGTATACGCTCTGAATGCCTGTTCAACCTGTTCTTTAAAATCCTCTGGCAAATCAAAAATATCTACTTCCAGTCCTCTCGGAAGTCTTATTCTGTAGCTTCTCATTTTGCGTCTTCCTTATCCCATCACGCTTGCCAGGAACGTTTTCTGCTCTCTGGCAGCTTCTTTCTTCCGGATGCTTTCCTCCGGCATCCGAAGCTCTATACTTGTTTTTATGATCCTGTCCCTGGTCCTGTTGTCCACATTCAGCGTGTCTGTGCTCATGTTCGATGTGTAAATAGTGATATTCCCGTCCTCCATGCGCTTATTGACCAACCGGAAGATCTCCTGCCTGTGCCAGTCCTTATCTGCCTGTGCTCCGATATCATCCAGGACCAAGATTCCACACTCACGATAGATCTGGCTCGGATCTTCCTCTCCGCGTTCCCGCTTGTAGCTGTTTCCTACAGCGTCTATGTAGTCCGGAGCTGTGATAAACCGCATCGACAGGTTGTATTTCATCATCACTGACTTAGCCAGACAGCAGGCCAGGAAAGTCTTTCCGCTTCCAGGTGTCCGGCTCCACAGGTACAGTCCTTTTCCTGCCATCTCCCATTTTTGGAAATGATCCAGGAAGTTGTGACACAGATCCTGCATCTTCCCCATGTCATGTGAATAAATGCCGAAGTCAAACTTTGTCAGATCTGCATCATGATATTCCTTCGGAGTGCCTGTCCTGTCCTCACCCCGGAGCTGTCCTTTACACTTTGAGCATCTCCGTGCATATTCAACTTCTTCCGGAATCCCATAATCAAACACTGTAGCCTTGTACAGCTCCCATCCTGTTCCATGGCATACCGGACACTCACCAGAGCTGGACTGAATTTGTTGGTTTTGGTTCATCATTCATTCCTCCCTGATCTTTCGGATCGTAGTTTCCATCAAGGACTTTTGCCATGTTGGAATCGCAGATCATCCAGTCAAAAGTAGCTGACCAGTTACGTTTGTTGGCGCCTTTCAGGAAGTCGGAAGCCTCTGCCTTTTCAAACAGTTTCCGGAAGTCATCAAGAGTGTATCCGGTCTTCAATCTGGCATTGATCGCCTTTTTCCTTGCATCAGACATCTTTACCAGGCGGGGATACGACCCACAAACGGAATTGTATAATTCACGAATCGTGGCATAGATGCTGCTTTCCGGAGTTCTACTCTCATAATCTCCTTTAGGAGATTTATTATATTCTTCCTTTCTTTCCTTCTTCCCTTCTTCTATTGTTGCCACTTGACTGCCACCTGACTGCCCGTTGACTGCCACTTGACTGCCACCTGACTGGTACTTATCGTAGTTTTTTATTGTAATTACGCTGAATTTCGGGTGCCGGTTGACTGCCACCTCGCCTGTATTTTCCAGATGTTTTAGTGCCGTTCTCACATTCTTAAGTGTGAGGCCAGTTTCCAGAGCAAGATTCTGCTGAGATGTGACAAACGATCCTCTCGGAACGTCTGTCCCCTGGAACCTTCCAGGCTTCCAGTTCGCTTTTAAAAGGATATGCAGGAACAGCACCTTGGTGTTGATGTCGGTGTACCATTCCCATTCAAGGATTTTCCTGCTGATCTTCACATAATCCATAACCAGCCTCCCATTCCCTGTATAACTGCATCCAGTCTTCCAGTGTCATAGTCACAAGCCACTCACAATGATTCTTTCGGTGGAACGCTGCCGGAAGCTCCTCCGGTTTCCTGTCTCTCTTGGCCTGATCTATTGCATCGTATATGTTAAGACGTTCTCTTCTCTTTACTTCGATATGGATACCAGGAAGGCCAACCACATCCGCATCGCCGTTGGATCCGCAATACTGCTGCCCCCTCCTGGCTTTTTTATATCCATAGCCCCGGAGGATGCTTGCGACTTCCCGTTCTCCGGTGGCTCCCTTACTTCTGCTGTTCATGTTTTTCTCCTATTCCGTATTGCTCATATAATTTCTGCTTCTCAAATGGTGTCATGATCTCACTATCCGGGATTCCGGAATATCTGCATTCCTCGATCAGTCCGCTGATCAGCCTGGCCATCTCTTCTGTGTTGTAAGTGCTGGAGCCTCTCAGAAGGAGATACACACGCTTTGTCTCGCCTTTCATGACTGTAACTTTCGGGGACAATGCCAGGTGGTACTCCATCTTGCTCAGGACTTCTCTTTCTGTCTGATCTGTGTCCGGAAGGGGAACAGCGATCAGCTGTCCCTCCACCCGTTCATACTGCCCGTAGTCCCGTAACATTCGGTTGTGGGCTTCTGCATTGCTCCAGCCATGGATCTTTGCCAGTTTGGTCAGAAGGCACCAATAGTAGGCATTTGCATCCAGGGACCGCTTTTCCCTGTGTTGCTTCAGCTTTACATCTATGTCCTTACCAGAGAAGGTCTGTGCCGCCTCAGCAATGTTCTGGTCCGTAGAAAATGAAAGGTTCCATTTCCCAGTTACTATATCCCGGAACATTGAAGAAAGCTTTCCTTTAAATTCCATTAATCATCACCATATTTCTCTTTTAAAGCATTCAGCATATTACCCGCATCAGTTTCTGTGAGGTTTTCCCAGGTCTTTCCATTGGACCGTATCCAGTAGTCTAAGTTGATCTTATGTTTCTGTCCTAAGCTCTTAATTGTTTTAAGCTGTGCAGGTGTAGCAAGTGGATCCTCACCGGGAATTTCATTGCTGAATGGCCTGTGTTCCTCCTTCAGCCAGAGATTGAATCCCAGCCCTGTATGTATGGCTACGCATTTCACAAAAGAACGGCACATGCTGTTCCACACCCTCTGCTGGCTCATGGAATTGTCTTTTACCGGATTGCTTCCGTTCATTACCGGGGACTGCATGATATATTCCGCATCATCGATCACTACCTTAATCCTGGTTTCATAAGCTCTATTTGTTACACCGTTCTTGTCCGTAAAAATAACATCTGAATAGTAAAGGCTTCCTCCCGTCCGTTCATTCGGGATTGGGACAAAATAGACCTTTTCAGCACCATGCTCATGAAGAATATCAATGCACTTTGCCCAGTTTAGATAAAGCATCCCATCACGCTTCTCACAAAACGGAAGGACATCAACCTTCCGCATCTCATCAAATTTCTTCAGCATTCCGGTACCTCCTCAAAAAAGCAATACAGGTTATCTGATCTATCTCCTGTGGCCGGAGTTGTTCTTCCTCCAGGAAGCCATCCACCGGCGGCATGGTACTCGATCCGGTTCAAAGCCATCTCTGGATTCTCATGGTCAAGGATCGGATCATCTCTTTTCTGAAGCTCCTGGAGAAGCTCATTGATACATTCTGCGATTTCCGAACTATGCAGCTGTTTCAGTGCTCTCAGCTGCTTTCTTCTGAAACTTGCTCCGCCCAGTTTGACAAGATAGCGTTTGCATTCGTCCGCCTCGTCTACCAGGAACTTGCCGTTTGACACAGTAAACAGCTTTCCCTCTGCCAAAACACCAAGAATTTTGTTTTCACTGTCATAGTCATATGACACACTGACATCTGTTTCTGTGCTGATTTCAAGCACCAGATCAAGAATTTCTTTCATTTCGTTTTCAAACATTGATTTTCCTCCTGCATTTTTGTATAATGAGGACGTAATATTCGGGAAATACTACGTCCATTGGGCCCCAGGAGTTGCCGCTCCCAGGGCTCTTTTTCTTTATCGTTTCTGATACCCTGTCCCAACCACGGCCACAAACGCCACCTGCCAGAACAGCCCTGCCATTAGGATCATCTCTGCCGGGCTTCTCCACTGCCAAAATGGAAGGTTCGCTATTGGAAGGGCTATAAAAAGGGATATGATCGCATCTCGTTTCATTTTTTGCCTCTTTTCTTATGTTCCTCATCCACCAGAGGGCGGAGCTCTGCAAGTTTCTTCTCGATCTGGTTCAATTCCAGTCCACTCCGCTGTGGTTCAGGATGTCCGTTCGTCTGTTAACCAGATCTATGTATCTGTTTACCTGCTGTGCTGTCATGTGCTCCTCCTTTATGCTGTCTTTTCGTAGTTCATTCCTTCCAGGGCTTCTTTTACACGCCGGAGGATCAACTCCGACGCTTCTTCTTTCGTGAGCTCTCTTTTCTCTCCGTTTACCTGGATTCTTGTGATAAATTCAATATCTTTCATGTTTATCACCTCTGTTGTATCTTATGAATGTATTGATTTTTGTGTTTATAAAATTTTCACTACTTTGTCGAACGCTTTTTCTTGCAGTTTCGACAGTACACTCCTATTCTATATATACAGGGTGCTGGCACATCCGAGTACATATGAAAGGAGGTATATCCATATGGATACAGCTACAATAGTAAATATTGTTTTAAGTATTTTATCTTTTATCTTGGCTCTTATATCTATCATTACTGTTGTTATTACACTTCGTCAAAATCACACGATGATAGAAAACGCCACTCGTCCGTACCTTTGCATTTACGGACAATCCATTAACCCTGGATCTCCAGAATTTTATCTTGTGATTAAAAATTTTGGTGCTTCGCCTGCAACCGTAACTAAATTTGAATATGATCCTGATTTGTCTAATTGTTATGGTTTTTCACCCTGCCGTGATTTTCTATCAGATATTGCAAGATGCACTTTTGCCCCAGGCCAATCTCGTATCTGCCGATTGGATTATTCGTCTGTTCCTGAAAATATAACTTTCAAACTTGAATATAATTCAGGAAAACAAACTTATTCTGATACGTTTACAACAGATATAAAATCTGGTGCAGACATGCTCACAACAAAGTTTTCTACGTCTAATAAAGAACTTCGTACTATTTCTTATGTCCTTCAAGAAATACTCCAAAAGAATCTTTAGCAACTTTCTGAACCACACAAAATTCTTCCAATGTATCTATCGCACATCGCAGGACGATTTTTGCTTCATCACACGATAATTCTTCTTCGGAGAACTTGTTTATAATATCGGAAACAAGTTCTCCGATTTTTTCTCCTTCTAAAACTCTCCCATTATTCCTACGAACATTTTGAATTATCATTTTTCTCCTATCCGGCCTTGCGGGCCTCATGCTGATTCCTTCTGATCTGCCAAAAGATATTCCATGGTTACTCCAAGATAATCTGCTACTGCTTTCAGCTTATCTGCCGCAGGTACAGCCTTTTTCCATTTCACAATAGAACTGGCAGAAAACCCTAAATCTTTCTCGATACGATAAATTGAAATCTTCTTTTTCTTACAAAGCTCTTTTATATTTTCGTAAATCACTTCAGCACCTCCTTTTGCATGATTTTTTTCATAATTTTGTTGACTTTTCCATGAAAATAATCTATTATATAGGCATAGTGATAGCTGAAAATATTCATGTTTCCCATGTATAAGAATTTTGCAGAATTCTTATTAGTAGATATTTTTCATGTGATTTTTGATTACAAGCATATATTACATGATTATTTTCTAGTTGTCAATAGGATTCACATGATTTTTTTCATGTTACAGAAAGGAGTTTAACGATATTGACACTAGTAGACAAAATTAGAGCTTTAGCACGTCAACGTGATATGAGTCTCCCACAGTTAGAACAAAAGTTAGGATTAGGAAACGGCACAATAAGTCGTTGGCGGAACTCTTCCCCTAATACAGAAAAATTACAAAAAATAGCTGATTATTTTAATGTCTCCATGGATTATCTTCTAGGAAGAGAACAGTTTTTAACTCAAAAAGACAACCGTGACATCGCCAAGGATCTGGACAACATCATGGAGAAACTCACTGCCGGTGAAGATGGCCCTGCCAGTTACAACGGTGAAGAGCTTAGCCCAGATGCCGCAGAGCTGTTCCGGGATGAGTTAGAAATTGCCCTGAAGCGATTGAAGATCATCAACAAAGAAAAATACACGCCAAAGAAATATAAGAAGTAGGTGA
>OLRA01002488.1_pt1 | contig 18389 bp, 13 predicted proteins | sample 1673011 | NCBI WGS metagenome assembly OLRA01 (sample SAMEA3136746, study PRJEB25190) | human gut metagenome | reverse complement strand
TTCCTACATCAGGGGGGATTTTGTCTATTGTCCGTTTTTACTGGTTCAGTTCAATCACGTTTCAGGGGGGCAGGAAACTATGGGCTAAAGCTTGCCGTTGGGGGAAAACAGGGGGCCTTAGCTAAGAACGATAGCATTTACGGCTTCAATGAGCTCCACTACATCGGAGCGGCTTACCAGAGAAGTGGGCAGACCGTTTACAAGGCACAGGCAGTCATTGCCGTCATATCTGTAGAATGTCAGCTCTATCTCGGGGAAATATTCATTGTCCAGAGGGGAAATATTCATTGTCCAGATAAAGGGTGAGGCTTATTTCCTCTTTGGCATCGGAGGCCGGATCTTCACTGGTGAAGCTGGAGGAACGCAGGCCCTCGATGGCGCTCTGAAGGGCGTTGATGTTGAACTCCTCATCATTGCAGAGCCAGACGGCTTCATCATCGTCGTCCTCCTGCTGACAGACCATGGAGTAGTTCTCACCCTCCAGGCTGACATCCATTCCGGTTACCTGAGCAAAGTCTGCGGTAAAGACCTCGGTGTGGCGCAGATCATCCCGACTTGCCTCCATAAGGGCTTCAAACTTTTCCTGGGAAATGCTGTAGATTATCTGGGAGTCTCCCACCCGGAGGTAGGCAGGAATTTGTTCTTCGTCCTCCTCGTCCTCATCCGCCTCCTGGGCCTCAGCAGCCTCTGCCTCTTGGGCCTCGGCTTCTTCGGCAGCGGCTTTGTCCTCCGGACTGCGGCTCACACTGAGGTTGAAACTGCCGGAAATCTCCTGGCCGTCTTCGTCTTCATAGCTGTAGTCTACGGTGACGGTAAGCTCCGGGTCGTCCAGACCGTAACTTTCAAGGAATATTTCGTCGGCGTTATAGGTCATGTATTCGGTGAGCTGCAGGCCCTCCAGCACGTCCAGATAACTCTCCACCCGATAGGTGTCCAGGGGCAGAATTTCCCCATCCAAAGTGGTAAAGTATACATCATCCTCACAGGGGCTGTCGTGGCTGTCATCATCGTAAGTTATGCTGTAGTCGTCCACGCCCTCCACCTTTATCTGGGAGACCTTGTCCAGAGCGGGGACAGTGTCGTTGTCTATCATGTCTTTCAGCGTAGCGTCATAGAGCTCCAGAGGATCGGAAGTCACAAGGTATACGTTTCCGTCTCCCAGGGAGAGGTAGCGCTGGGAATCCATCTGGCTGAAATCTCCCAGTGTAATCTCGTAGCTGTCATCCTCGGTCTCAATATCGATGGTGCAGGTGGGATCTTCCAGCCCGTACTGGCCGTAATCCTCCACGTCTTCTATGATGAAGGCGGCTCCCAGCTGATTAAATTCTCCCAGAAGCTCGTTGATCTTTTCCTCGCTCACCGGGAAAGTCTCGTCATCGTCGTAGAGCCAAACATCGTCTTTGTGGAAGGCCAGGGTCTCGCCGTCGTATTCCCAGCTGAGGCTTTTGACCGAAGCGCTGTCCAGGCTGAGTATTGTCTCACCGCTGTTTTTTATCTGCTCCTTCTGTTCCTCCATCCGTGTGAGGATGAAGGTGGCGATACAGGCAAGGACCAGCACCCCCAAAAGTATATACAGTTTCTTAGCTCTTTTCATTCTGCAACCTCCTTCTGCGAACTATAACATACACGCCTATGCCGAAATACACCAGGGGGAAGACCCCTATCATCAAGGTCTTCAACAGGGAAGATGTAGCCTCGCTGATAGTCAGATAGTTGTAGTTCAGAGACTTGCTGCGTATGGCCATAGCCTCGCTTTGGCCTATGAGGGAGGACAGGGCGTTCATGGCCATGTCGCCGTTTGCTCCGGAAGAGAAGGCGTTGTACATATCGTCCAGAAAGCTGGATGAGGCAAACCAGACGATACCGCCGCCGCTGTTGTCCTCTATGGACACTGCCAGAGTGAAGGGACCGTCGGTGTCGCCCGCCTCTTTGTCGTAGGTCTCCAGGTCAAAGGCGTCAGCCTTGCTGTAGGAATAGTCGGAAGTGGTGAGCAGAGAGGTAACGGTGCCTTTGGTGTTGCTCTCGTCCACGGTGAGGCCCTGGGATATGGGCATGAGGACAAAGTAGTTTTCTTCAATGAGGGAATCCGTTATATCGTGGCTGGTCATATCCGGCAGCAGCACATAGGGGGCCTGGAAGGCGTAGTGCTCACGGTCGCTCTCAACCACGATGCCATCAGTGACGCTCACCCCGTACTCTTCCAGCAGACCGTTGAGGTTATCCAGACTGCCGTCCTGAACCGGGCCGGACATTACCAGCAGTTTGCCGCCGTCAGATACATAGTCTGAAAGCATATCCAGCTCCTCCTCGGAGATGTCGCTGGCAGGACTGTAGATGATGATGCAGGCGGCGTCCTCGGGAATCTCGTCCACGGTGAGCAGAGACAGGGAGTTGACCTCCATGTTGTCCTTCTCTATCTGCTCGCTGAAGGTTGCGGGCAGCTCGGCTTCGCCGTGGCCTTCCAAAACGTAGAGCTGGGGCAGCTCATCGCTTATAACATAGTCTATTGCGGAAGTTATGGCGCCCTCGCCGTCAAAGGAGGTGTTGTAGGTGTAGGAGTACACATCAGCCTCCTGAAGGTATATATCGTCATAGCCGATGTAGCGGCTGCGGTCTCCGCACTCTACTACAAGGCTGTTGTTGGTGACGGTCTCGCTGGTATATTGCTGGGCAAAGGTGGGATATACATCGGGGTTTTTCTTTTCCACCTTTATATGGTCGGAGAGAGCCCCATATTTACTCAGAAGGTTTTCTATTACAGCATCCTCCTGGCCGGACTGGACTATCCAGTATATAGTCACGTCCTGATCCAGCGCATTTACAACAACTTTGGTGTTGCTGGTGATGGAATAAAGCTTGGTGGCGCTGATATCATACTTGGTCATGGAGCTGGGCAGGGAGGAGACAAAGATGTTCACCACTATCAGAATAGCCAGCACAAGGCCGGTGACCATGAGGGAATAAGACCCGCCCCGCAAGGCCAGGCGGCTGTCGCCTTTTCCGGCTTCTCTCTTGTGAAAATCCAATTTCTTCATCAGTTATACCTCCGTTTCTCCAGGGACTGGACGGACAGGAACAGGAAAAATACTATAACGCTTAGATAATATACTATGCCGGTCATGTCAAAGACCCCGTTGACAAAAACATAGAAACGCTCAAACAGAGAAAGCTTTGTCATTATATTGGGCAAAAGACCCTCCAGGCTTTCGGTGTCCACCCAGCAGAGGATGGCCAGGGCTGCCAGCAGGATAATACAGAAGGCATAGGCCAGGGTGTCGTTTTTGGTGACATAGCGGATTATCAACGCCAGGGCAAAGACAAGTACGCATATGGCCACCAGGGAACCCAGAGCCGAAGAAGAGACGTACTCCGACAAACTTACGCTGTAATAGTTCAGGAGAATGACTGCAATTCCAATGCCGGCGGCAAAGCCCTGGTTATCCGTGAGAGAGGATATGAACACGCCTATGGCAATGAGGGCGGCGCCCAACAGGAAAAAGGCGAAGATGGAGCCATAGGAGGTGGGGAGATATACATCACCGAACTGAGCGAAGATAAGGGGATACAGACTGATGATGCAAAGGGGCAGCAGGTATACCACCAGCAGCGCCAGGTACTTGCCCAGGATGACCTCTGTGGTGGAGATAGGCAGGGAGTAGAGCAGTTGGTCGGTCTTCAGCTTCCGCTCCTCGGCTATGACTCTCATGGTGAGGATGGGTACGATGACCACGAAGACCAGGCAGCCGAAGCTCAGAACAAATTCAAAGTTGCTCACTGCTGCCTGAAGGTTATAGAGCATGGAACCCAGCCCCACAAAGGCCAGCAAAAAGGCCCCGAACACATAGGCGGTCAGGGAGCGGAAATAAATACGCAGTTCATGTTTAAGTACGGCTGTCATTTCTCTTTGGCCTCGCTTTCCTCGGAACCGGCGCTGGAGCCGCTGTCGCCGGCGCCCTCGCTGAGTTCTATAAACAGATCCTCCAAATTGGCCTTCTTCAGACTCATCTCCAGCAGGACTTTATCGGTGGCCCTGAAGGCATTGAATATCTTCCGGGATACGGCGTAGATGTCTCCGCTGTCGGTCTTTATCTCCGCCCTGAGATAGCCGCCGTCCATGGGATGGGTGTTCACGGAGCATATCTCTCCGATGGAGGAGAGCAGTTTTTGAGTTTGTTCCGCTCCGGCGTCAGTGACCAGGTTTATCTCGTTGGGGCTCAGCATCCGCTTTTCCAGCTTGCCCGGCTGGTCGAAGGCTACGAGCTTGCCGTGGGCTATCATGATTATCTCGTCACAGATGGTCTGTACCTCGGAGAGTATGTGAGAGCTGAATATGACCGTATGGCTGCGTCCCAGTTCCTTGATCAGATCTCTGATCTCAATTATCTGAATAGGGTCCAGCCCTACGGTGGGTTCATCCAGAATGATCACTCTGGGCTTGCCCAGCAGGGCCTGGGCTATGCCCACCCGTTGCCGGTAGCCCTTGGACAGGGCGGAAATGCGCCGGTTTTTCACATCGGATATTTTGGTCTGGTCTATGACCTCGTCTATCTGTTTCTGAAGCTGCTCACCTCTGAGCCCCTTGGCCTCGCCCACAAACTGAAGGTACTCCACCGGGGTTTCGCTCATGTAAAGGGGAGGCTGCTCCGGCAGGTAGCCGATAAGCTTTTTGGCCAGATTAGGCTCCTCAAAGATATCGTGGCCGTCGATGAGTACACGCCCGGAAGTGGCGGACAGACAGCCGGTCATGATGTTCATGGTGGTGGACTTCCCGGCCCCGTTTGGGCCCAGAAATCCGTATACATGTCCTTCGTCTATCTCGAAGCTCAGATCCTCCACGGCAACGAAATCTCCATAACATTTCGTCAGGTGTTCAACGGATATCATATTTTTCCTCCTTGCCATACAGATGGATATCGACACAATCGATATATTTAATATAATTCCAAGACCTGAAAGCTCGCTGAATTTGAGACAGACTTATTTGAACTTTGTGTTAACAATTTCCTTTGTTCCGGGCGGACAAAGTTTCCCGGTTTTCCGCCTTTTGGGGGCTATGCAGGAAAGATGGCCTATGCTATACTGAAACTGAAAATCCCGGCATAATCTGGGATGGGGGCTTACAGCGGAAAGATGTAATTTGTAATTTATAAATAAAAAAGAGAAAGTTGGAGGATGTATGAAAAAAATGAAAAAGGCGGCGCTGGTGCTGTTTGTCCTGGCGCTTACTCTGTCCCTTGCGGGCTGCAGTGCAATTATTGGGCTGCTGGGCGATGAGTCTGACCGGATGTCGGATTATGTCCAGGGCTACCTGGACCTGACCTATAAAGGCCAGTTTAACGAGGAATATATGGATGAGCTGGACCTGACGGAGGAAGAGGCTAAGGAGATATATGAACAGGGGCTGCTGGTGGAGGCCCAGTTCTTTGAAGGGGCCATAGGCCTCATTGAGTATCCCACGGAGGAGAGTACTCAGCGGCTTGTGGATCTGTATGCCCGGATCTACAGCTACAGCGACTACACTGTGGAGTCCAGCACCATGATGGAAAGCGGAAACTACGCTGTTGAGGTGTCTTTCCGGCCTATCGACATTATGACAAAGTTCTCCCCGGAACAGTTTAACGAGGTGTTCGTAGACGTGCTCGACGAGTTTGGTGTCCACACCGAGGAAGAGTTGGCTGCCATGAGCGAGGAGGACTATATCAAGGCCGACGGTATATATGCCCAGCGGATAATGGACATGGTGGAAGAGGCCATACCCGGCACCGGCAACGGTGCGGAGCGCTCCGTGGTGGTGCAGATAAAAGACACCGGGGACTATTGGAGCCCGGTGCAGGAGGATCTGGACAATATAGACAATTACCTTATAGACTACAGCACTTTCGGATACTGAAGAAATGCGGAAAACATGAAAAAAACCTCTGCGGAACTCCGCAGAGGTTTTTCACGTTTTAAAACGGATCAGTATTCAAAGGTACCCCGGTAGACCTTGATGGCGCTGCCGGTGAGAACAATTTTCTCCCTGGTATAATTGACGGTCAAATCTCCCCCGGGGAGACTTACGGTGACATCGCTGCCCATATCGCAATAGCCGTTTTCCACCGCTGCCGCAACGGCGGCGCAGGCGCCGGTGCCGCAGGCCAGGGTCTCACCGTTGCCCCGCTCCCATACTCGCATACGCAGGGTGTGCCGGTCGACAATGCGAACAAATTCCGTATTTATCCTTTCGGGAAATTCCGGGGCGTGCTCGAACATTGGGCCGAGAGTCTGAAGGTCCAGAGCATCTATGGCCTGGCAGAACACCACGCAGTGGGGGTTGCCCACGGAGAGACAGGTGACGGAGTATTCCTTCCCGCCAACGGTGAGGGGGCTGCTTATCATGGGCGCGTCAGAGACTGCGGGCAGGTCGGCTGGATTAAAGCTTGCCCGGCCCATATCCACGGCCACAGAGCTGACCTGAGCGTCCCGGACAAAGAGCTTCAGGTACTTCACACCGCTGCCGGTCTCAACACTTATATGCTCGCTGCGCACATAACCCTGGTCGTACATGTACTTTGCCACACAGCGCAGGTTGTTGCCGGCAATGGGGCTCTCGCTGCCGTCCTTGTTGAAGGAACGCATTTTCACATCGGCCAGGCTGCTGCGCTCCATGAGCACTATGCCGTCGCCGCCTATGCCGTAGTGGGGGCGGCAGAGGCTGACGCACAGGGATTCGGGGCAACTGATGCTGTTGTCAAAATTCTCGATGAATATATAGTCGTTGCCGCAGCTTTGCATCTTGGTGAATTTTATCCGCTGACGCCAGAGCCGCATGGAGTTGATGTCCACCAGCTCCGTATTCTCCTGAGTAAAGCGGCTGGCAATGATGTCCGCCAGGGCCATGGCCGTATCCAGAGAGGTGAGGCATGGGATGCCCAGTTGCATTGCCCGACGGTGCAGGGCAATGTAGTCGCCCATGGTGGCGTCCTTTACGGCCCCGGTGTATATGATGTAGCGCAGCTGGCCGCTTTCCATGAGGGAACTTATCTTGTCGCTTTCCGTGGCGTTGGGCAGTGCCGTAACAGCCAGGCCCAGGGAGCTTATAGCATGGGCGGTGCCGGTGGTGGCGTAAAGCTTAAGACCCAGGTCGTAGAAGCGCTTTGCCAGGGCCATGACTTCCTGATAATCGCTGTCCTCAACGCTTATGAGAACGCCGCTTTCCTGAATCTCGTGGCTGGCAGGCAGTTTAAGCCCGGAAGCGGTGAGACCCTTGAACATGGCCTCGGCCAGGGTTTTGCCTATGCCCAGCACCTCGCCGGTGGACTTCATCTCCGGTCCCAGGATGGAGTTAGCGTCCCCCAGTTTCTCAAAGGAGAACACCGGAACCTTCACGGCATAGTAGGGGGGAGTGCGGTAGAGGCCGGTGCCGTAGCCCAGATCCTCCAGCTTCTCTCCAAGCATGATGCGCCCGGCAATATCCACCATGGGCACATTGGTAACCTTGCTGATGTAGGGCACGGTGCGGGAGGCCCGGGGGTTGACTTCAATGACGTAGAGTTCCCCACCGTAAATCAGGTACTGGATGTTCACCAGACCACGGGTGCCCAGAGCCAGGGCCAGCTTCTCCGAGACTTCGCAGATGCGCTGCAGGAATTTATCGCTGAGGTTGTAGGGGGGGTATACGGCTATAGAGTCGCCGCTGTGTACTCCTGCCCTCTCAATATGCTCCATGATGCCGGGGATAAGCACCTTTTCCCCGTCGGAGATAAGATCCACCTCCAGCTCCGTGCCCGGCATGTACTTGTCCACCAGTACCGGGTTGTCAATGCCTCCGGAGAGTATGGTCTCCATGTATTTCTTGGTCTGCTCCGCAGAACGGGATATGCTCATGTTCTGCCCACCGATGACGTAAGAGGGGCGCAGCAGCACCGGGTAGCCCAATTCTTCCGCCGTCTCCAGGGCTTCCTCCAGAGAGTTGACTCCCCGGCCCTTGGGGCGGCTGATGCCGAACTGCTCCAGCAGGGCGTCGAAGCGGGCCCGGTCCTCTGCCAGGTCTATGCCGTCGGCGGAGGTGCCCAGAATCTTTATGCCCAGGCTGTCCAGATACTTGGTGAGCTTTATTGCCGTCTGGCCGCCGAAGGCCACAACCACGCCAATTGGCTTTTCCACCCGCAGAATGTTTCCCACATCCTCGGGGCACAGGGGTTCAAAGTAGAGGCGGTGGGCGGTGTCGTAGTCGGTGGAGACGGTTTCAGGGTTGTTGTTTACTATTACAACGTCATAGCCCAGTTCTCGGAGGGTCCACACGCAGTGAACGCTGCTGTAGTCGAATTCTATGCCCTGACCTATGCGGATGGGGCCGGAGCCCAGTACCATGACCACAGGCTTGCCGCTGCGGGGGAAGGCGGAGGACTCGCAGTATTCGTCAAAGCTGGAATAAAAATAGGGGGTCTCGGCGTCAAACTCTGCTCCGCAGGTGTCCACCATCTTGTAGCTCATGGCCATGCCCGGCATCTTCTCCATTCCGGTAATGCGGCAGAGGGCGGCGTCAGGATAGCCCAGCCACTTGGCCTTTTTGTATTCCTCCGGGCTCAGGGCCTTGCCCTCAATGGACTGCTCAAAGGCGGCAAGGCCAGCCAGCTTGTGGATAAACCACCTGTCTATGCGGGTGATGGAATGGATTTCCTCCACAGATACGCCCTGCTTCAGAGCCTCAAAGACGGTGAAAAGCCGGTGGTCGTTCTGCTCGTGGAGCCGCTGGATGACAGGAGCGTCATGGAGGGGAGGAGCGTTGAGTGTGTCCAGCCCTATCTCTGCCCCACGGACGGCTTTCATCAGAGCCATTTCAAAAGTGGGGGCTATGGACATGACCTCGCCGGTGGCCTTCATCTGGGTTCCCAGCTCACGGCTGGAGCCGGGGAACTTGTCGAAGGGCCACTTGGGCAGCTTCACCACCACATAGTCCAGCGTGGGCTCAAAGCAGGCGCAGGTCTTGCCGGTTATCTCGTTTTTTATCTCGTCCAGGGTGTAGCCCAGGGCGATGCGGGTGCTTATCTTTGCTATGGGGTAGCCGGTGGCCTTGGAGGCCAGGGCCGAGGAACGGGAGACACGGGGGTTGACCTCTATAACGGCGTACTCAAAGGAGTCCGGGTTCAGGGCAAACTGGCAGTTGCAGCCGCCTACAATGCCCAGACGGGAGATAATGTCCAGAGAAGCGGAGCGGAGCATCTGATACTCCTTGTCCGCAAGGGTCAGGGCCGGTGCCACCACTATGGAGTCCCCGGTGTGTATTCCCACCGGGTCGAAGTTCTCCATGGAACACACCGCCACGGTGTTGCCGGCGGCGTCCCGGAGCGTCTCAAATTCGATTTCTTTCCAGCCGGAGATGCAGCGTTCCACCAGTATCTGATGGATGGGGGACTGATCCAGACCGCCCTTGGCAATGACGCGCAGCTCGTCCTCGTCGGCGGCAATTCCGCCGCCGGTGCCGCCCAGAGTGAAGGCGGGACGGACTATGACGGGATAACCTATCTCCTGGGCTATCTCCAGAGCCCTGTCCAGATCCTCGGCGGTGGCGGAGGGGATGACCGGCTGGCACATCTCCTCCAGAGTCTCCCGGAAGAGCTCCCGGTCCTCCGCCCGATCTATAGCCTCAATGTCCGAGCCCAGCAGCCGAACGCCGTAGCGCTCCAGGGTGCCGTCCCGGCTCAGCTGCATGGCTATGGTAAGGCCGGTCTGTCCGCCCAGTCCGGCCAGCAGGGAGTCGGGGCGCTCCTTTTCGATTATGCGCCGCACCGTCTTGGCGGTGAGGGGCTCCAGGTATATCTTGTCCGCCAGGTGCTTGTCGGTCATTATGGTGGCGGGGTTGGAGTTTACCAATACGGTGCTTATGCCCTCCTGGCGCAGTACCCGGCAGGCCTGGGCACCGGCATAGTCAAACTCCGCCGCCTGGCCAATGACGATGGGGCCGGAGCCGATGACCAGTACCTTGTGTATGCTCTTGTCCTTAGGCATTGCCCTTACCTCCCATCATGGATATAAAGCGGTCGAAGAGAAAGCCGGTGTCTCTGGGTCCGCCGGCGGCTTCCGGATGGAACTGTACCGTAAAGCAGTTCAGATCCGGGTAGTCCATGCCTTCGCAGCTGAAGTCGTTGGCATTTATGTAGCTTAGCACGCCCTTGCCCTCCATGCTCTCGGACACCACGGCATAGCCGTGGTTCTGGCTGGATATGAAGCAGCGGCCGTCGGAAAGGCGCTTCACCGGCTGGTTGGCGCCCCTGTGGCCGTATTTCAGCTTCACCGTGTCACCGCCCAGAGCCAGAGCCGTGAGCTGATGGCCCAGACAGATGCCGAAGATGGGGAGCTTGCCCAGAAGCTTTCCAATCTGGGCTATGGCCTGGGTATTTTCTTTGGGATCACCGGGGCCGTTGGAGAGCATCACGCCATCCACACCCAGGGAGAGCACCTCCTCCGCCGTCACGTCATGGGGCAGGCTTATCACTTTGCAGCCACGGTTGCAGAGGCAGCGGATGATGTTCTGCTTGGCCCCGTAGTCTATAAGAGCCACGGTGAACTTTTCCTGTCCCTGGGCCGGAAATATTCGCTTTTCCCTGTGACTCACCTGAGCAACAACTCCGGCGCAGGAATAAGCCTGTATTTCAGATAAGTCGGAGGGGGGCGCGGAGAAAATACCGGCGTTCATAACGCCTTCTTCCCGGATTATGCGGGTTATCTGCCGGGTGTCCACCCCGCAGATACCGCATATGCCTCTGTCCTTTAGAAATTTGTCCAGGGCATATTGGCTTCTGAAGTTGGATGGCTGGTCGCACAGCTCCCGAACCACATAGGCCTTGGCAAAGCAATCCCCCTCAAAGTCCTCCGGGATGACCCCGTAGTTGCCTATAAGGGGGAAGGTCTGCATGATTATCTGCCCGGCATAGCTGGGGTCGGTGAGGGTTTCCAGATAGCCCACCATGCCGGTGGTAAAAACCAGTTCCCCTATGCTCTCACCAGGGGCGCCTATGGCCCGGCCCTCAAACACCATGCCGTTGCTTAAGACGAGATAAGCTTTTTCCATATTGTTCCTCCGTTGCAGGGGAAGGCAGTCAGCTTGTGACTGCCTTCCCCTGAGCCTGCGGCCCGGCGGGCGGCTTATAAAGTCGCTGCCATTACGGCCTTTATCGTGTGCATGCGATTCTCCGCTTCGTCAAAGACGATGGAGACTTCACTGCGGAAGACCTCATCGGTGACCTCCATGGCGTCAATGCCGAATTTCTTGTATACGTCCAGGCCGGTCTCCGTCTCCAGATCATGGAAGGCAGGCAGACAGTGCATAAAGCGGCACTGAGGCCCGGCGTTGTCCATAAGCTTTTTGTTCACCTGATAGGGGAGAAGGTCATGGATGCGCTCTTCCCAGACGGATTCGGCTTCACCCATGGATACCCATACGTCGGTATATATGACATGGGCGCCTTTGGTGGCCTTTATGGGGTCGGTCTCAAAGCTCAGCTCCGCCCCGGTCAGGGCGGCTATGGCCTTGCATTTTTCCACCAGGAAGGCATCGGGGAAGTACTTCTCCGGAGCGCAGGCCACAAACTTCATGCCCATCTTGGCGCAGCCTATCATCAGAGAATTTCCCATATTATAGCGGGCATCGCCCATATATACAAGCTTTTTTTCTTTAAGGGAGCCAAAATGTTCCCTGATAGTGAGAAAGTCAGCCAGAATCTGGGTGGGGTGGTACTCGTTGGTAAGTCCGTTCCACACGGGCACACCGGAGTATTTTGCCAGCAGCTCTACCCTTTCCTGGCCGAAGCCACGGTACTCTATGCCGTCGAACATACGGCCCAGCACCTTGGCAGTGTCCTCTATGCTCTCCTTTTTTCCTATCTGGGAGGCTTTGGGGTCCAGATATACCGAGTGCATACCCAGATCCGCTGCCGCCACCTCAAAGCTGCAGCGGGTGCGGGTGCTGGTCTTTTCAAATATGAGGGCAATATTCTTTCCCTCAAAAAGCCGGTGGGGGATGCCCGCCTTTTTCTCTGCCTTCAGCTTGGCAGCCAGGGAGAGAAACTCCTCAATTTCCTCGGGGCTGAAATCCAGCAGGGTGAGAAAACTCTTACCTTTAAGCGACATTTCCATCACCTCATGCACAGGCTGCCTTGATGACCTCAAGGGCCTTGGTCAGCACATCCACAGGGATATTCAGCGCGGGCAGCAGCCGCACCTTGTCCTTGGCGGTGAGGCACAGAACACCCTTCTCCATGCACTCATTGACTACGTCGCCTGCGGGTTTTACAGTCTTTATGCCCACCATAAGCCCCATGCCGGTGACGGCCTCCACACCGGGGGCACCGGCAAGAGTATCTTTTATAAGCTTGCCCTTGACCTTTACTTCCTCCAGAAGCTTTTTATCAATGCGGCTGATGATGCTGATGGCACCGGCACAGGAGACGGGATTGCCGCCAAAGGTGGAGCCGTGGTCTCCGTAACCCAGGGTGAACTCAGTCTTCTCGCCCATGAGGGCGGCACCCAGAGGCAGGCCGCCGCCAAGCCCTTTGGCAGTGGACACCAGGTCCGGCTCCACTCCGTAGTTCATGTAGGCGTAAAGTTCGCCGGTGCGGCCGTTGCCGGTCTGCACCTCGTCAAAGATGAGCAGTATATCCTCTTTCTTTGCAAAGTCCGCCACGGCTTTTACAAAGTCGGCTTCCAGGGGGATGACTCCGCCCTCACCCTGGATGCACTCCATCATGATGGCGGCGGCCTTGCTTTCCAGCGCCTTGGCCTTCACATCTTCAAAGTCGTTGGCCTTGGCGTAGACGAAACCGGGAGTCAGGGGCAGGAACTGCTCGTGGTAGTGATCCTGGCCGGTGGCGGCCAGGGTAGTGATGGTGCGGCCGTGGAAGCTGTTTTCCAGGGTTACTATGGTGTAATAGTCGGGACCCTTCTTTTCAAAGGCATATTTCCGGGCGGCCTTAATGACGCACTCGTTGGCCTCGGCCCCGGAGTTGGTGAAGAAGACCTTTTTCATGCCGGTCTTTTCGCAGAGCATCTTTGCCAGAATGGCGCAGGGCTGAGTGTAGTAGAGGTTGGACATGTGCTGGAGCTTGCCCAACTGTTCGATAACGGCTTTCTGCCATTCATCGTCGGCAATTCCGAAGGCGGTAACTCCAATACCGCTGCCCATGTCAATGTACTCTTTGCCCTTCTCGTCATAGACCAGGGAGCCTTTTCCGCTGACCAGCTCCACGGGGAAGCGGGCGTAGGTGTTTGCTACAAACTGTTTGTCGATGGCTTTGATGTCAGTCATTTTTTTCGTCTCCTATTACCATAGTACCGGCGCCCTCATCGGTGAGTATCTCCATGAGTATGGAGTGGGGCACCCGGCCGTCCATTATTATCACGCTTTCCACGCCCTTGGAAAGGGCGTCCACACAGCAGTCCACCTTGGGTATCATGCCGCCGGAGATTACGCCGCTGGCGTAGAGCTCTTTTGCCTGGCTCACCGTGAGCTTGGGGATAAGAGTGGCCGGGTCGTGCTGATCTCTCAATATCCCGGCGATGTCCGTCATCATTATGAGCCTCTCGGCCCCCAGAGCCCCGGCAATAAAGGCGGCGGCGGTGTCGCCGTTTATGTTGTAGGCGTTGCCCTGCTCGTCGCAGCCCAGAGTGGATATAACGGGGATATAGCCCTTCTCCAGCATGTCTATCACCGGGCGGATGTCAACGCCGGTGATTTTACCCACATAGCCCAGCCTGGGGTCTCTGGCTTCAGCTCTAATGAGCCCGCCGTCTATGCCGGATATGCCCATGGCTCTGCCACCCTGCATTTCCAGGAGGTTGACCAGGGTCTTGTTCACCTTGCCGGAGAGAACCATCTGCACTATGTCCATGGTCTCCTTGTCGGTGACTCTCAGCCCGTCTACAAACACCGGCTCCTTGCCAAGCTTTTCCATAAGCTGGCTTATCTCCGGGCCGCCGCCGTGGACCAGGACTACCTTCACACCTACCAGCCACAGCAGGACGATGTCCTCCATGACCTGCTGCTTCAGTTCCTGGTTTATCATGGCATTACCGCCATACTTTACCACCACTATCTTGCCGCTGTACTGCCTGATGTAGGGCAGGGCCTGGGTCAGTACCTGGGCCCGCTGGGAGTTGGTAAAAATCAGCTCATTCATTTTTAAGTCCTGTAGTCTCCGTTTATCTTAACGTACTCATAGGTGAGGTCGCAGCCCCAGGCCACAGCCTGGCCGCCTCCATTACCCAGAGACACCTGTATACATATCTCCTTTTCCAGCAGCACCTGCTTTGCCAGCTCCTCGGAGAAGGGAATGCCGGCCCCGTCCTTGCATACGGCTACGGTGCCCGCCGGTGAGGAAAAACTCACGTCCACCTTGTTTACATCTACTGCTGCGCCGCTGTAGCCTATGGCGCAGAGGACGCGGCCCCAGTTGGCGTCGGCGCCGAACATGGCTGCTTTTACCAGGCTGGAGCAGATTATACTCTTGGCCACGGTTTTGGCGGTGGCCTCGTCGGCAGCGCCGGTGACGGAACACTCCAGCAGCTTGGTGGCTCCCTCGCCGTCCCCCGCTATGCAGCGGCAGAGGTAGACAGTAAGGGTGTTGAGCGCCTTCATAAATATATAGAAATCCTCGCCGGGGGCGGTGATCTCGGAGTTTCCGGCAAGGCCGTTGGCCAGGATGGAAACCATGTCGTTGGTGGAGGTGTCCCCGTCCACGCTGACCATGTTGAAGGTGTTCTGAATGTCGCCCTTCAGAGCCACTGAGAGCATCCCCGGACTGATGGCGGCGTCGGTGGTGATGAAGACCAGCATGGTGGCCATGTTGGGGTGTATCATGCCGCTGCCCTTGGCTATGCCGCCGATATGGCAGGTCTTGCCACCAAGCTCAAATTCCACCGCCAGCTCCTTTGGCTGGGTATCGGTGGTCATGATGGCCTGAGCGGCATTGCCGCTTCCATCCTCCGACAGTTCCGACACCAGCTGGGCCATGCCCGCCTCAATGGGCGTGATGTCCAGAGTCTGACCGATAACGCCGGTGGAGGCAACTATAACATCTTCGGCCTTGATGCCCAGAGCCTGGGCGGTCATGGCGCACATGGCCTGGGCCTTTTCTATTCCGTCGGCATTGCAGGTATTGGCGTTGCCGCTGTTGCAGATCATGGCCTGGGCCTTCCCGTCGGAGATGTTGTTTTTGGTTACGGTGAGGGGAGCTCCCTTCACCAGATTGGTGGTGTACACCGCTGCAGCGGAGGCGGGAACCTCGCTGTATATCAGGGCCAGATCTTTTTTGCTCTGGTTCCTGCGTATGCCGCAGTGTATACCCGCGGCCTTGAAGCCTTTTGCGGCGCAGACGCCGCCGGTGACAGTTTTCATTCTTTTCTCCCTTTATATTACCAGACCTGTTTTTTCATCCAGACCCAGGATTAAATTCATATTCTGTATTGCGGCGCCGGATGCGCCCTTGCCCAGATTGTCAAAGCGGGATATGAGGAGGATGCGCTCATCGCAGCCCGCTACTCTTATTTCCATGTCGTCTCTGCCGGAGAGGGCAGCTCCCGAGAGAAGTCCACCCTCCGGGTCGTCCGCCTCAAAATGGACCAGGCCGGAGGAGTAATATTCCCTGTATACCTCACTTATTGCGGAAATATCACCTTTGACGTCTTTCCGGAATATGGGCACTGTGACTTCCATGCCGCTGTAATAATCGGCCACTATGGGGCAGAACACAGGCGCGTTTTCCAGACCGGAGATAAGGGTCATCTCTTTCAGGTGTTTGTGCTGCTGAGTCAGAGCATATTGTCTGGGGGCGGAGAGGAGAGGGCTTCTCAGCGGGTTCTCATACTCAGCTATCATCTTTTTCCCGCCTCCGGAGTAGCCGGTGAGGGAAAAACAGCTGAGCTTCAACTCCGGCGGGATGATGCCCGCTCTCACCAGGGGCTCCGCCAGGGATATGAAGCCGCTGGCGTGACAGCCGGGGTTGGCCACTCTCTTGGAGGAGGCCACCTTTTCTCTCCGGCCCTTCAGCTCAGGAAAGCCGTAATCCCAGGCGGGATGGGTGCGGTGGGCGGTGGAGGTGTCTATGACGGCGGTGGAGCCGTGGACCAGGGAGGCCGCCTCTACGGCCGCAGCGTCAGGCAGACAGAGGAAGGCTACGTCCGCCGCGTTGATGGCCTCTTCTCTGGCCTTTATATCCTTTCTCAACTCTTCCGGGATGGTGATCAGATCTATATCCTTTCTCCCGGAGAGCCGCTCATGGATGCGCAGGCCTGTGGTGCCGGCGCTGCCGTCAATGAATACCTTAGTCATCTTTCAAAAACTCCTCCACATATACAAGCTGCATCTCCACAGAGCGGAGTGAGGTGCCGCCCTGGGAGATGCGCTTTTCAACACAGGCGCGGAGATCTATCTGACTGTAGAGATCCTCGTCAAAGACGGGGCTGAAAGTCTTGTAGACTTCCAGAGGCAGAGTCTCCAGCACCTGGTTGTCAGCCATACATTTTGCCACGATCTCCCCGGACAGCTTGTAGGCGCTGCGGAAGGGAAGCCCCTTCTTCACCAGGTAGTCTGCCAGATCCGTGGCGTTTATAAAGCCCTTTTGGGCGGCGGAGAACATGTTGTCCTCATGGACGGTCATGGTCTCTATCATGGGGGCGGCCACCTGTAGACAGGCTTTCACCGTATCCAGGGCGTCAAAGATACATTCCTTGTCCTCCTGTATGTCCTTGTTGTAGGCCAGGGGCAGTCCCTTCAAAGTGGTGAGCAGGCTCATCAGATCTCCATATACCCGGCCGGTCTTGCCCCGGATGAGCTCCGCCATATCGGGGTTCTTCTTCTGGGGCATGATTGAGGAACCGGTGGTATAGCCGTCGGAGAGAGTTACAAATTTGAACTCCCAGCTGCACCAGAGTATCAGTTCCTCGGAGAGCCGGGACAGGTGCATCATCAAAATGGACATGGCGCTCATCAGTTCCAGGCAGTAGTCCCGGTCGGAGACACCGTCCATGCTGTTGAGGGCTATGGAGGAAAAGCCCAGGGCCTTGGCCTCCATTTCTCTGTCGGTATTATAGGTGGTACCTGCCAGGGCGCAGCAGCCGATGGGGGAGACGTCCATACGCTTTAAAGCATCTTCAAAACGTCCGGCATCCCGGATTAACATCATACAGTAGGCCAGAAGATGGTGGCCGAAGGTCACCGGCTGGGCACGCTGGAGATGGGTATAGCCGGGCATGATGCTGCTTTTGTGGGCCTTGGCCTGCTGATACAGAGCCTGTACGAGATTTTTCAGCAGCTTTTTCAGCTCTGCCATCTCGTCCCTCAGGTACATCCTCAGATCCAGAGCCACCTGGTCGTTGCGGCTGCGGGCGGTGTGGAGCTTTTTACCGGTGTCGCCGATGCGCTTGGTGAGCTCCTGCTCTACAAACATATGTATATCTTCACTGAGGGGGTCTATCTGAAGAGCGCCGCTGTTTATATCTTCCAATATGGACAGCAGCCCTTCCGTGAGCTGCTCCTTGTCCTGACCGGAAATAATGCCGCAGGAGGCCAGCATTGCCGCATGGGCTATGCTGCCGGTGATGTCCTGCTTATACATGCGGCTGTCAAAGGATATTGAGGAATTGAAGTCATCCGCCACGCTGTCGGTAACGCCGGAAGTGAGCCCGGCCCACATTTTTGCCATAGTGTTCTCCCCTTATATTATCGGTTTATCCGGCGTGGGGAACACGCCGGATAAATAAGTTTCATTTCTTTCCGTCCACCAGAGCCTGAACTTTGATGGGCAGACCGTAGAGGTTAATAAAGCCCTCTGCGTCTTTCTGGTTGTAATCGCTCTCACCGAAGGTGGCTATCTCCTCGCTGTAGAGGGAGTTGGGGCTCCATACCCCGGCGTTTATCATGTTGCCCTTGTAGAGCTTCAGCTTAACCTTGCCGGTGACCTTCTCCTGAGTCTTGTCGACAAAAGCGCTGAGAGCCTCACGGAGAGGAGTGAACCACTGGCCGTTGTAAACCAGCTCTGCAAAGGTGATGGACAGTTTCTGCTTTTCGTGGAGAGTAAGCTTATCCAGGCAGATGCTCTCCAGCACGCTGTGAGCCTTATAGAGGATGGTGCCGCCGGGAGTCTCGTATACGCCGCGGCACTTCATGCCCACCAGACGGTTCTCCACGATGTCGATAATGCCGATGCCGTTGGCCCCGCCTATCTCGTTGAGCTTTAGGATGATGTCCTTGGCACTCATCTTCTCCCCGTCCAGAGCTACGGGCACGCCCTGCTCAAAATCCAGGGTGATATAGGTGGGCTTGTCGGGGGCGGCAATGGGGGAGACGCCCATCTCCAGGAAACCGGGTTTTTCATACATGGGTTCGTTGCCGGTGTCCTCCAGATCCAGACCCT
>OLRA01002479.1_pt1 | contig 18431 bp, 10 predicted proteins | sample 1673011 | NCBI WGS metagenome assembly OLRA01 (sample SAMEA3136746, study PRJEB25190) | human gut metagenome | reverse complement strand
GACATAATAAGCAATATGTGGTTGTGGAGGATTTGAGGTATGGGAAGTTTGAGTATAGTATAATATCGCAGGAGTTACTCATTGTAATTACGATGTCAAACACCAGATTCAAACCTTTTGACACTGTAATCTCATTGTACAAATAAGCTGAAACACCGGCTTTTCTGTGCAAAACAAATAAGAAAGTGTAGAGGAAATTATGCATTACCACAATCCATTTCATCAAAAAAGACATACCACGAAAGCATCTCATGGTATAAAGTTTGTTACTTCAATCACTACGACCATTGCGCTGATCTTGGTCTGTGCGCTGGCAGTTTCGCAGATCATTCCGACAGACCGAACGGATCGATCTGCCAAAGTCGCACAGGGTAAAACAACCAGATCAAAAAAAACTGTGAAAACGACATTTACCCCGGCTTCCGGTGAATTTCGCGGTGTATGGATCTCTTTTCAGGATATTGGAGAAAAGCGCTACACCAAAAAGCAGTTTGAGAATTTCATCAACAAGACGTTTGATAACTGCAAAAAAAATGGATTTAACGCTGTGATCGTTCATGTTCGTCCATTTGCCGATGCCTTGTATCCGTCCAGCTATTTTCCATGGTCTCGCTATGTATCCGGAAAAGCCGGGAAACATCCGGGATTCGATCCGCTCTCCTATGCGGTCAGCGCGGCACATAAACGGGGCTTAGCTTTCCATGCATGGATCAACCCTTATCGCATTGCCAGCAATACGACCAACGTATATAAACTCCCGAAAAAATCCATTGCCCGAAAATGGGCTGTTTCCAAGAAAGCTTCCAAACGCCGCAATGTATTAAAATGGGATGGAAAACTGTACTTTAACCCGGCTTCCAAAGATGTTCAAAATCTTGTTTGCAATGGTGTCCGTGAGATCGTGCGCGATTATGCTGTAGACGGCATTCATTTTGACGATTATTTTTATCCGAATCTGGGTGCGAAATACAAAAAGGTATTTGACTACAAAGAATACAAAGCATACGCAAAACGCTGCAAAAAGAAACACAAGAAAAAAGTTTCGATCGTAACTTGGCGCAGAAACAACGTATCCAACATGTTAAAACGTGTTCGAACCATCGTACATAGATTGGATAATAATTGCGTATTTGGTATCAGCCCGGCAGGCAATATCCGTAATTTATATGCAAAAAATAATTATTACGCAGATGTCAAAAAATGGATGCGTTCTTCCAAATATATTGATTATATCTGCCCACAGATTTACTGGACATTCAGTCAAAAGACTTGTCCTTTCCGCGAAACCACAAACAAATGGCTCGCGATACCACGCGCAAAATCTGTAAAAGTATATGTCGGTCTGGGCGGCTACCGTGCCGGCATCTCTAAACGAGAGGCAAAATTAGGAGCGGACGCAGAGTGGGGCACAAGCCGCACTAATCTCAAACGCCAGCTCCTATATTTACGCTCACAAAACAGTTGTGGCGGTTTTATGTTGTTCTCTTATTCCGATTTGATCCGCAAATCGGCACGCTCAGAAATGAAGCGATTTACAAAATTGCTGAAAACTGTACCTTCAAATGCTGTAGGACCAACTGCGACGCCAACGGCAGCTCCAACCACTGTACCGACAGCAGTACCAACAGGAACTCCAACAGATGCTCCAACGGACAGCTCGACAACTGCTCCAACAGAAACTCCAGCGGCAGCTCCAACAAACTAACCGACCGTTACCGGCAACTGATCCCGGAACGCACGGCGAAACCGTTACTTAACAGCTAACTCCGCAGGCGGCTTTGCCAGTATGTTGTGCACCGGAATAACGCTTACAATTGCATTTACCAGCATAATTGCCGCTATCAACGTTATCGCGCCCCACCATGGAAAGCTTAGATTCATTCCAAGGGATGGCACGGATGCGGCGAACTTCATAACACCTGTCGTGACCACAACCCCGGGAAGTGTCGTATAGCAATTGATCAGCAGCATTTCAAGTATAAAAGAACGGATAATACTTGCCTTGGAAATTCCAAGCAGGCGATACACCGTCAACTCCTCCATTCGTGATGATGCATTGGAGCGGATCGTATAATAAATGATCAACACAGACAAGATGACAGCAATCATTGCAAACAATGCCTTGCTTCTCGTCTTGTCTTTCATTTTGTTCCGATAGGCTTTCACTTGTTGCTCTGCCGGAATCGTCACTTTGACCCGAAACATTTTTTGATACGGTTTCAGTTCACTTTGCAATTGCTTTACCAGCTCTTCCCGCTGCTCCAAATCATCCACATAATATTTTATCTTCTGCATTCCCACTGCCAACTGGTCTGCTAATTGCTTACCGGCGGCATCTGTCAAAACATAATCAACATCACAGGAATTGTCAAATCCACCCACTACAATGTAATTTTCTCCTGCATTACTAACCGGTTCCTCTTCGTAAGACACGGAACTATTACCAAGCTGTTGCACCGGATATTCTTTCTGGTTTCCCTGAAATTCCTGATAACTTTTGATCTGATCATATTTTGACTGCGGAACCAGCATCTGATCATCCTGCAAGGTTACATTATCGTACTTACCCGGATACAGCTTCTGCAGCTCTGATAATGACATGACCGAATAGGAACTCGCAACCATTCCAAGCAGCTTTGATTGACTACAGTAAATGGACGCCTCGTTGTTGCCACTAATGCCAACTACCGTCAGATCTTTGCTGAATGTGTTAATAGAAAGTGTCTCTCCTAACAACTCCTTTGCGGACGCATATTGACCGGAAATAGCCGTGTCACTTTTCAAGAAACGATCCGCAACCAGCTTATCGATAACAATCTCATCCGATTTCTTTGGAAGCCGTCCATATAACAGATCTTTCTTCGTAACTTTCGATATGTCCACATAGGAAAAGTCGCGGATCACCTGGCTGCTCCCCCGCATCTGATATAACGTATCTGCCTGTATCACCAGGTCACGCGCTGCATCGTAAAACATCATATCCTTACGTTTCCCTTTCGAAAGCACCTTATTATAACACTCCTGCATGGTATCACCAACGGCATATTCTTCTGCCGGAGAAGCCAGTTTCATCTCCACCTGTACATAATGTGAATCATCCTTCACAATCTCTTCCCGATGCACCGTAACTGCTGTGATCAAGTCCGATATCGTCAGCGAAAGCATGATTGCTGTTATTAAAAGGATGACAACGATAAATGCCTGCTTTTTCCCCAACAACTTCAAATTTTCTAGTGTCATTCGCCAGGTTGCTTTCCAGGACAACCCGGATTTTTTACTCATTTCCAATGGAGATAATTCATATGAGAAGTTCTCAACATCTTCCATCTCCAGTTTTGGTCTTGGCTCATCAAAGATTTCACATCCGGCTTCTTCCCCCGCAAAGATCACATCACTTGCCATGTCACTCCGAATATAAAGTTTCCCACTTTTCCATGCCATTTTCAATCGAATAGGTTCCTCTTTACTGTCCGCATTTTGGTACACTTCAATTTCATTTTCATCGCTTTGCATGGCCTGACATGTGAGCTCCGGCAAATAAATATTACCATCGTCCGATCGTTCATAACTGCTGCCGGAATGATTATCGTAATCTTTTGTAATCTCTCCATCCTTGATTTCTAGAATACGATCCGCAAAAAACTCAGCAATACGGCGCTCATGCGATACTAAAATAACCAAACATTCCTTGGAAATCGCACGCAATATACTCATTGTACGTATTGTATTTTCCTCGTCCAGATTGCCGGTCGGCTCATCTGCCAATATGATCTGCGGTGATTTCACAAGTGCCCGGGCAATAGATACCCTCTGCTGCTGTCCACCCGACAATTTGGATACCAGCTTCTTTTTGTAACGGCCTATGCCAAGCTGCTCCAATACATACGATACTCTCTCATCTTTTTCCTCATCCGTCAGATCATAATGACTAAGTGCAAGCTTTACATTATAAGCAACCGTGTAATCCTGCAGCAAATAATAATTTTGGAAAATATAGCCAAATTTTTCACAACGCAAATGCTCAATTTTCTTTGGCTCGTACTTCTTTAATATCGTTTCGTCTACAGTAAGTGTTCCTCCCTGAAACACATCCAATCCACCAATGGTATTTAATAACGTGGTTTTTCCGGAACCGCTTTCCCCCAAAATACATACCAAACCTGTCTGTGGCAGCTCCAATGTAATATCATTCAATACATGAAGCTCACTTCGTTTACCGCGGTTAAAATATTTCTGTAAATGTTCTATCTTGATCATTCGCTCACCTTCCCTTTTAACAAATGATTAAACGCTGCTACCATCACCATCGCAGCCACATAATTGTACATAAAGTACGCTAGGTACCCGGGCCATTCATAATAATAGAGCATAGCACGCAGCGCCGGCACAAAGATTCCAACTACATTCATCACTACCGCGACCACGATAATAGCAGTAATACTGTATCGACGCATCTCCATATAATTGATCTTGCCGATCAATTTTGTGGACATACCCATGAATTTTAAGATTTTCTGGTCTTTGATCTGAATCTTAAATATAGAACGTAAGATCAATATCTCAGCAGCCATCATCACTAATAGTATTGCCACTGCAATGCCGATCGTCCTTAAACGTTCCTGTACCAGATCTGAATCGTATTCATCTGCACCAAAACGCAGTGTACTCACAGCCTCATACCCGGCTTTATCCAATGCCTTTAACACATGATCCATTTTGGCGTAACTTGTAATATATACCGATGCCTGCCTGCTCTCGGTGCGATAATACTTCTCATAAATATTCTGAGAAACCTCTGCAAAATTTGCCCCACAGCCATTTATCTTCTCACCGGTTTCTACATTCTCGATCTGTTTGACATCCTTGCTTTTCATATCCTTGTCATACTGATCAATATGCAATAAACCGGACTGATCTAAAAGAGTCAAGTCATTATCTTCTGCCCGATACACCGCTGCTTCATATGCACCTGATACACAAAGTTCGTTATCCTTCTTCACGATATCGCCAACAATCGGCCACAATGTTGCCTGTCCCTGATATTTGCCAAGTTGTTGATTATAGGCATATTCATAGAATACTTTGCCACCGGTTACGGTACTTTGCAGCATTGTACATATCTCCGGCGAAAAGTACACCTGTTTATCCTTATTTTTTAACAGTCCGCTTACTTTCATCTTCCGCTGTATATAATTCTCCGTTGATGACCAAAGCACATCGCTTGTATAGAAAAATGTAATCGTATCACCAACCTTATATTTTCCCCGATCGTACAGTACAACTTCATCGATCTTCTTTGGCAGACTGCCCTTTACGAGATCCGATTTCTTCAAGCAGGAAGATGATCGCATGTATTGATCTTTCTTGACGTATTCAACGTTCTGCGAGTCGTACAGCCCCCCTTCATTGCTCGTACTCATCCTATTATAGCCGTACTCCTGTCTATAATCTTTTCCTTCCTCAAAATAATAATTGACGTCATTCACAATATCGTACTGATCCACCGAAACGACGTGCTTCATTTTGGTGAGTTGGTCAATATCTTTTTTCGTCATAAACTTTTGATCTTTACGTCTAATTGAAATACGCTTATCGTCTTTGCGCGCAAAAGATGTTGCTGAATACTTTTTGGTGTAAATATCATCTGCATTCATTAGCAACTGCCCGATAAATAAAAACGATACGATAGCAGCAGCTAAGAAAAATCCCATAAACAATGCGATTTTTTCCGGCTGTCTCACTGCATTCATTCGCACAAAGATCCGCCCTATGGTACGATCGCGAAGTCGTTCCTCATTGCTTTCAGACTTTTTACCGTCTGACGTTTTCTCGTTGTTGTCCACATTCTCGGACATCTCCGATTTCTGATCTGTGTCCGTATTTTCGGACACGTCCAAGATCAATGATCCATCATGCAATCGCACTTTTCTGGTAACATATTTTTCTACCTGTTCATAATTGTGAGTTACCATTATAACCAAATGGTCTTGCGAAAGATCTCGAAGCAATTTCACGATCTGCGCTCCGGTTTCACTGTCCAAGTTACCGGTTGGCTCATCCGCCACAATAATATCCGTATCCTTTGCCAACGCACGAGCAATCGACAATCTCTGCTTTTGACCACTGGACAACTTAGACGCACGCTGGTCTCTCTGTGCACTCAGGCCTACACGTTCCAAATAATGAATTGCCTTGTCTCCAGCTTCTTTCTCTGGCACTCCCATGATCAAAAGTGCACTGACGATATTTTCTTTGGCGGTATAATGACCGATCAAACTATAATCTTGAAAAACAAAGCCGATCTTAGTACGACGATATTCTTCCCAGTCATCTTCATCATACTGAAATGTCGGCTGTCCATCCACATAAAGCTCCCCATCATCAAACGTATCCATACCGCTGATGATCCTAAGCAATGTTGACTTTCCGCTGCCGCTTTCCCCTGTGATCGCAACAAATTCACCCATGCGAAACTCCAGATTGATACCCTGCAATGCCTGTGTCACTGCTGTTTCGGAATAATAATACTTCGAAATATTTTGCAACTTAATTCTTACTTGCTGCATATTTCCCTCCTTTTTCACGTTGTACATACTTTGACTCCCAAAAAAGCATATCATAAAAAAAGAGGTGAATCTTCCTGGAAAATTCTACCTCTACTAATATATTTTTTTCCGATTTCTGGAAATTTTAATGCAACATTCTATAATTATTGCTGTAATTTCACGTCCTGTCTTTGTTAATGAAACGCATCTGTCCTGCCTCTTCTCCATAACGCTTTGCAACAACTTCCAATCCCTGCAAATGACGACATTCGGAACATAAATTCCCGAAATCCAACGGCTTACCGCAGATTTGACAATACACCTGCGACACTGTTTTGCCATCTGTATTTTTGTACTGAATACGACCTTCACGGATCCATGCGCGTACCTTCGCATTGGAAATGCCAAAATGGTCAGCCACCTGAGATTCGTTCACATCATTTTTACGAATATAATCTTTCACTTCATTAAACAGATTCATTTCCATGCATGCCGGACATATATCTTTATTATATTCAGGATGTAATCTGCGTCCACACTGCTTACAGCTCTTTATCTCCGAATCTCCAAAACGATTTCTATCTACGATCATATTTTCCCTCCTCTTCTCATATTTCTGCAGCTGCCTTTATTCATAAAGCCGGCTGCCACGAACTTTCTGCTCTTATAAGAATAGCACTCTACGAAAATACCGTCAAGAAAAGATACGATCGAACCAGACTTCGTAAATTTGGAACATTGCTTGTCCAAGACCATCACGGATCTAAATAATCCCCCAAATTGCTATTTATTGTCGGAACAGGCTGTGGCGTTGTTGTGTTCTTACGTTTCGAGCTGCTGTCTGTTCCCTTATTTGAGGAAGAAGAATCGCTGTCTGTCCCGGCATTCCCGGTTGACGAATTCTTGGTCTGCGTATCATCATTCGACTGGTTATACTGCAGATTGGAAATCTGTTCACTATCCATATCATAAACATAACTTCCACTCACATCTACGCCATCTTCTGCTTCTGCCGCAAAATCAATCGTTAGCCTGCTCCCATTTTGTTCCGCGAGCTTGTACACCGCAATTGCTCCACTTTTAAACTGAATCTGTGTGTCATTATATTTGGCAAAGATACTGCTGAGAATATCATTGCCGTCTTCCTGCCGGTACAGTTCCGTAGCTTTATCAACATCATACAGCACAAATGTCTGTGCTTTAGTGCCATTATAGATCAATACTGCATATCGTCCGGACGAAGCATCAGATTGCGGCACCCACTTCAACTCGCAAAAATATCCCTTGACCTCGTTCATCTTTTTCTTGTTTTGGGACATCATGATCTGACCGATTTCCGGACTTCCGGTCGTGTCAGTGGTCGTCTGCACGCGCATACACTCGTTGCCATCGGCATCTTCCAAAGTCTCTGTCTTGCTGACGCCCGCTTCCTCTGTTCCCTGTGACGCCCTTCTATGCTGATTCAATTCATCAGACGATAATTTCTTTGCCAGGAACTTTGTTGCATCGCTGTCCCAAATATAGTACAGCTTTCCATCGGAGAGCTGCATATAAAACAAGTCCTTCACGTCCGATTCCTGACTCGGCTTCACAGACTGCATCGATGCCGCCTGCTCCCCATATACCGCCTCTGAGACGATCTGCAAACCGGTCTCCTGCATCTGAAACATTACGTACACATACGTCCGCAAGTTCTTAACCTGTTTTGCCGGTGCCGGCGTGACGTTCTCGGCGACCTTGCTTGACGCTGTTGCCTTAGCACTTTCGTCAGTCTTGCCAGCTGGTGTCGGTGTGACGTTCTCGTTGCCCTTGCTTGACGCTGTTTTTGACTTGCTGTCCGTTTTGTTGGACAGCAATCTCCCGATCTGCTTTTGCTCTGTTGCATCCCACGCTCTCTGCTGTCCCAAAAGCAGTTCTTGAATCCCATCATTATTATAGTCACCGGTCTGCAGCTTCAATCCCTCTGGGAAATAAAGCGTATCCTTCGCAATCCCCTGCTCTCGAAACACTTTCTGCAGGTCAATAACTGCCAATTCACTGCCTGCTGCATCCGCAAGCTGCAGCTCATAACTGTTTGCAAGGATCCTGCCGTTAGCTTCATTACGCTTATGCCGCAAGGAAACTGTCTGTTTCAGTCCACTTGGCGACAATACATCTGTCTGCGAAATGATGAGATTCGTTTTCCTCGTGTCCTTATTTGCGGACAGTTTCTCACTCCCGGCATTCCACGTTCCTCCCGCCCATACATTTTGAACCGGACGCAACAAAAAAAGCCAGAAAAACATCAAAAGCAAAAGGATCACACCGGTCATTTTATAACACATTCGGTCGGATCCCTGATGCAGCAAACGCTGCGACCGTCTCTCTAAGTCTGTTTCAAAGCTTGCACACGCAGTAAATGGCACACGGTTTTCCTGCGGTACAATGTTCAAAATTCCTTGTATATACGCATTCTTGTCTGCCGCACTGCATCCGTCCACGGCACATTCATCGCACGCCATCTGCTCATCCCGTCTAACCAAAAATACGGCAGCCCATACGCAAGGATCGTACCAATGCAAAAGCAGCGCCGCTACATAAAACGCATTCCAAAGATTGCTTCTGCGAGCACGTCGACACTCCATATGTGCTAATGTATATTTCGCCTCCTGCACATTCATCGTTTCCGGCAAAAACACGCGATTCACGAACAGACCTGTCATGACCGGCAATTCGACCGCTGACTGGTACAAAGTACCCTCCAGTCGTTTTTCCCGCATACGGATCGCGGAACGCACCTTTCCCGCCCGAATCACCAAAAGAACTACCAATAACAGCATTCCTGCAAAGTATCCTATCGCCATGATCCGATAGAGAGACGTTACTTGTATGTTCGCTTGCCATACATCGCTCAGACTGCGAAGCAGTCCGCCATGCTGCGCATCGATATCAAGTCCTACATCTGCTAAAAATTGATGGTAACTGCGATTCCACGGCGGAACAATACTAAACGTACTGGAAATCTGGATCGGACACACGATCCGCAAAAAATACAACCGCCACAGCCATACCATATATTTCTTTGGCAGACCACTTATAACCACACGCAAAAACAGCAGCGGCAGGAACAAACTCACAGCCGCCGCTTCCATTGCGATCACAATATAAAAAAAACGATACAAAAAAGCAAAGCCAGCGCTTTGCTTTGCAAGAATTGCTAAAGCAATTCTTGGCGATGTCGCGCTACACAACAGCAGTTTCCTATAAATTGAAAAAGCAAAGCCAGCGCTTTGCTTTGCAAGAATTGCTAAAGCAATTCTTGGTGATGTCACGCCACACAACAGCAATTTCATATCAATTAAAATATCCAAGTGCATTACTATGCCTCCGCATTCACCTTCATTTTTGCCCAATTACACATTATAAAGCGGTTTGTCGCAATACGCAAGCAGGAATACATCGGTTTGCCGTAATACGAAAGCAGGAATAAAGCTGTTTACCGTAATACGCAATACGCAAGACTGAACTTTGGTTGCAATTCCCATGCCAACGTGGTACATTTGAACTACCGCTTAAAATGATAACTAGATCATAATAGAAAAATAAGGAGTGCCTATGAACGATTTATTTTTGAAAGTTGCTGCTGCAACGCCGGACATCCGTGTTGCAGATCCCGATTACAATACAGAGCAGATCATCGAATGTATGCAGAAAGCAAATACAGAGCATGCGAAGCTGTTGGTTTTGCCGGAACTTTGTCTGACCGGCTATACCTGTGGCGATCTCTTTTTACAAAAGGCGTTATTAGACGGTGCCATCTCCGGCCTGAACCGTATTCGGAAAGTGTCCGCTAATATGGATATGATGACCATTGTTGGTCTGCCTTTTTCTTATATGAACCGGCTATATAACGTAGCCGCTGTCGTATTCCATGGAGAAGTAATATGTCTGATCCCCAAAACTTTTATTCCGAATTATTCCGAATTTTATGAAGCAAGGCATTTTACAGCCGCCCCGAAAGAGGGCATTTTCCTTCATATGCCGGAACTTTGCGATGAGGAGGGATTAGATCTCATCTGGTTTGGCAGCAAGACCTTGTTTCAAGCAGACAATATGCCGGGTTTGATCATTGGTGCGGAGATCTGCGAGGACTTATGGACTGCAGCGCCACCTTCTACCGCACACGCTCTGCACGGTGCAACCGTCATTGTTAATCTGTCGGCCAGCGACGAAACAACCGGCAAAGATATCTATCGCCGTGAGTTAGTAACCGGACAGTCTGCCCGCCTTTTGTGTGCATATATTTATGCAGATGCAGGAGAAGGCGAATCCTCTACGGATCTTGTATTCGCCGGGCATAATCTGATCGCCGAAAACGGTACACTGCTCAACGAAAGCAAGCGTTTCCAAAATGGTATGATCCTGTCTGAGATCGATCTGGGGCGTTTAACCAGTGAGCGTAGACGAATTTCCACGTTTCCACAAATTGTTCCGGGCACCGACGAGTCAGAGAAAGATGCTTATCAGATTATTCATTTTACATTTCAGCAGGTGGAAGAGACAACGCTCACAAGGCATTATGAACGAACACCGTTTGTCCCGAACAGTAAGACAGACCGCGACCGCCGCTGCGATGAAATTTTACACATTCAGGCGATGGGACTCAAAAAAAGATTGGCGCATACCCATTGCACCAGCGCTGTGATCGGCATATCCGGCGGATTGGACTCAACGCTGGCTCTGTTAGTTACTGCGAAAGCCTTTGATCTGCTTGGACTTGACCGAAGTGGAATCATTGCCGTCACGATGCCTTGTTTTGGCACGACCGACCGCACTTACCAAAACGCCTGCACACTCACAAAGCAGCTCGGCGCAACACTAAAAGAAGTCCCGATCCACGAAGCAGTTGAACTTCATTTTCGGGACATCGGACACGATCCGAGCAGCCATGATGCTACGTATGAAAACTCACAGGCCAGACAGCGCACACTGATCTTAATGGATCTTGCCAACCAGTCAAATGGTATGGTGATCGGTACCGGTGACATGTCAGAGCTGGCACTCGGCTGGGCAACTTACAACGGCGACCATATGTCCATGTATGGCGTCAACGCGTCCGTTCCAAAGACGTTGGTTCGTTATTTGGTATCCTATTATGCGGAAACAACGGAAGATCCTTCGCTAAAAGCTGTGTTATTAGATGTCTTAGATACCCCGGTAAGTCCGGAACTCCTGCCTCCAAAGGACGGCAAGATTGCTCAGAAAACAGAAAATATTGTAGGTCCTTATGAACTGCATGATTTCTTCTTGTATTATCTAATGCGTTTTGGATATGCACCGACGAAAATCTTTCGTTTGGCAAAATATACATTTGCGGGAGAATACGATGATAAAACCATCTATAAATGGTTGAGAACATTTTATTGGCGTTTCTTCGCCCAGCAATTTAAGCGTTCCTGTCTGCCGGATGGGCCAAAGGTCGGCAGCGTTGCATTGTCACCGCGCGGCGACTGGCGTATGCCTAGTGATGCCTCCGCTGCTCTTTGGATGAAAGAATTGGATACGATCGAACAATCTCTTTGATTATCAAAAACGTTCTAATGCCCGTGTCGGAATTTCATTGCCGGTGCGGGCATCTAATATGCTCTCTGTTTCGCTAAGTGCATTCTGATACCACATTGCTGCTTCCGCCAGATCCCCACACTCTTCAAAATAAGCTCCAAGTTCACAGCATAGCTCAGAAGTAGGTGCCGTCACTGCATCCCGCAATGCATATGCCAAAAAATGCGAAACATCTCCCTCCAAACGATAACCTCGTGTCAGCACACAGATTGCCTCTCGAAGCGCATCCTGTCCACTGTCCGGATCCTCCATTACTCTTTGGAAAAATCCCTTCGCTCTGTTAAAATCGCTGACGTCTCCACAGCGATACAATTCCATTGCGTACATGTGGCGCAATTTGTCGGACAACAGTTTCTCACGATCCGCTGCGGCTGCCAGTGCCTCTAGGTCTCTTTTGGCATGTCCGGGCGATGGTCTGTGCTGAATACGTATCTCACTGTCAAACACAACCGGCTCCAAACGTAACGTCTCATGAATCGGATCGATCCAAGTAAACGAACGCAGTCTCTTATATAATTTAGGGCGGTACTCCTCCGCAAAATTATATACGGTACTAAGTTCCGGCGGTGTGCAATACAGCATTTGCACGATCTCAACCTCAGGCAGCAATACCTTTTTGAGCTGCAATAATTTCTGCAGCTCTTCCGGCTCCAAATATTCATCGGCATCTGCCGTATAAATGTAATCACCGGTTGCCTTGGAAGCTGCATAGTTCCTTGCCTCTGCAAAGTTTCCTGTCCACGCAAAATCATAGATCTGATCGGTATACGCTGCGGCGATCTTTTTGGTTGCATCGGTAGATCCGGTATCCACTATAATGATCTCATCCATCGCTGATGCCATGGACTCCAAGCACCGATTCAAAACTGCCTCTTCATTTTTCACAATCATACAAAGGCTAAATTTCATGCCCTTCTCCTCCTGGCACACACTACTGCAGTGTCTCGCGCTTCATTCTGACACAACTTATTCTGCAGTGTCTCACGCCCTGTTCCAATGCACACACTACCGCAGCGTGTCTCATGCCACATCCTGATACATCTTATTCTGTGTCGTCCCCGGTATCGTCTCCGACATCATCCGGCTGTGTATTATCGCTCGGCACATCACTTGGGTCATCATCAATAGTCGTTGGTGGTTCCGTTATCTCCGGCTCTGCCTTTGGTGTTGCCGTAACAACCGGCTTTTTGGTTGCTTTTGGCTTTGTCGTCTCCTCCGGTGTTTCTGTCTCACGCGCCTCAGGATCGATCGTTTCACGTGGTTTTGTCGAGTAACCTCTATCTTTCTTGTCTGACTTGCTGCTTGATGATTCCGATTCCACAAAATCCTTATTCTCCAGGCCGATATGAATCTCATTCATAAAGTTTTCCCAAATTGTTAGCGGATACGTACTTCCGTACAGATCCTCTAATGTTCTTGGCGAATCATATCCCACCCATACCGTCGTTGTATAATATGGAGTAAATCCACAGAACCATCCATCTTTTTTGTCGTTCGTCGTTCCCGTCTTACCGGCGCAAGACATATTGTTCAATTCATGTCCTGCTGCTGTACCACTTGTCAATACACCGGTCAAAATATCTGTCATGGAACGTGCTGCATTTTTCTCATAGACTTTCGTTCCCTTCCGCTTGGTTCCGTTATTCTTTAAAATAACATTTCCCTCGGAATCTGTAATCTTCTTAATGCAGGTCGGCTCGCGGTAAACGCCATCATTTGCGATCGTCGCATACGCAGAAGCCATCTCGACCGTTGTCACGCCGTTCGTCAGTCCACCAAGCGATGCAGATAGATAATAGTCATTGTCTACAATATTGGCAAAATGCATTTTGAGCGGATAACTAAGACCAACCTTCGGCGTAATTTCCTTAAAGATCTTCCAAGCGACAACGTTCTTGGACTTCTCTACGGCACGGCGCAACGTGATCTTTCCAAGATAGCTGTTGCCCGAGTTGCTAGGGCCACCCTTAAACCTTGAATCATCTACGATCGAATTCGGTGTATAGCCGCGTTCCAATGCAGGCGTATATACCGCGACCGGCTTAAAGCAGCTACCCGGCTGACGATAACTCTGGAAAGCTCGATTCAACGTATAACCCGTCGTTGATTTCTGCTTACGTCCACCGACAATTGCAACTACGAATCCCGTCTCATTGTCAATGCAAGTAGCCGCGCCCTGTAACTTGTAAGTACCATCCTTTGTTTTTTCCTTAAATCCCTTCAGGGCATCATTCACACTCGTCTGCAGTTTTTTCTGTCTGGAACGACTGAGCGATGTATAAATATGATAGCCGCCGGTATTCAACTGTGTTCTACACTCGTCGTACAGTGTATCGTACTCTTTTTGATAATTTTTGCGATCCGCGTCATTGGCAAATTCATAGCGGAACTCAAATCCATGTTGCTGCATCAACGCTTTTGTCGCACAACTGATCGCATACGTAGCCATATAGTCCTGACTCTTGATCGCCTCTGCCGGATCCAGGACAATCTCCGTATAAGAAGCATCGCTGTACTCTGCCTCCGTAATTTTCTTTTCCTGCAAAAGCTGTTTCAAAATACGGTCTTTACGCTTGATCGCATTGTCATAATGTTCCAACGGATTATACGTTTCCGGTCGGTTCGGGATCGAACACAAAAATGCCACCTCTGCAAGATTCAGCTCCGAAGTTCCCTTGCTAAAGTAAGCTCTGCTGGCTGACTCGATACCGTACTTCGCATTTGCAAAACATACATTATTAATGTAAAATTCCAAGATCTGGTCTTTGGTATATTTCTTCTCCAGCTCCATTGCGTAAAAAATTTCGCGCACTTTTCGCTCATACGTTTTATCATCCGTCAAATAGATCTTACGGGCAAGCTGCTGCGTGATCGTACTTCCGCCTCGAGAAATCTTTTCATGGAACAAACGACTCTTTACAAGCAGCACTGCCGCTTTCATAGTGGAGAGAATATTCACCCCGTCATGTTCATAAAAATCTCGATCTTCCGTCACGATAAAACAATCTTTCACCGATTGCGGAATTTGATCAAACGCCAAATAATAGGAATCTTTGTCTCCCCGCAACTTGGCGATCACTTTTTTATCTGCCGAATAAATAAAACTGGTCTCCGAAGAACGGAACGTTTCCGTCGTCGATGACTGCACATCCTGCTTTGCCTGATTGCGCCAACGCAACAGATCATCTCCAAATTTAACGTAAAAAACAATCATTACTGCCATGATGATCAATAATATAACAAGCAGTGCAATTTTCATCGCCAACCGAAGCTTCGGATGCTTTCGCTCTTTTTTGCGGTGTGAACTTTTGTCCCCCGCTACTCTAAATCCACTCATATCCTCCTCTTTCTGCGCAGTCTTATATCAACTTTTTGCGCCCCTTATTTTCTGTATCACATTTAGCAATTTCCCCTTAACAACTCACAGATTCACTCTTCTAGAGCTTTCCAGCTCGTCTCGCACGCTGATCTGCTCGCTTCTCCAAGAGGCTCATTATATGATATTTCGTACTTTTTACGGCATTATAATAGCATATTTCTATAAAAATTTCATCCTTTCCATAGCATTTCACAAAATTGTAAGATTCAGTCACGATCTCGTATGACATCTTTTTTAAGCCTTATTTCATAAATTCCATTAATAAGAACAAAGCCAGCGCTTTGCTTTGCAAGAATTGCTAAAGCAATTTTTGGTGGTATAACGTAACAGCACGAGTAATTTCCTATTCCGTAATAAAAGCAGAGGATGTACTTTTAGTCACATCCTCTGCCAGTAGTTATACACTTTTTAGTTGTCAACTCATGTTTCAAGAAACATAGTAAACATTACTTGATGACTTTCACTTTTATCTTGTATCGTTTCTTTAAAAATTTTCGTTCCTTATACATTTCTGAGTTCTTTGGTGTTTTTATGGTAATGTTGGAAAGGTTGCACTTTAATCCCCGATAATAAAATATGCTGTCAATGTACAACCAAAGATTTTTTATGCCTTTAGGAACCGTCACACTCCTCAGTTTCGGACAATCAATAAACACATATTCTCCAAGTTTCTTAACTCCTTTTTTTAGCACTACAGACTTTAACTTTTTGCAATCTGAAAATGTTTGATCTAGTTCCACCTTTCCGTATACGGTTATCTTCTTCAACGCAGAGCTACGAAATGCTGTCACCTCCAATATCTTCAGTCTTCTAGGCATCCTAATATAATTCAACGAACAGCGCACAAACGCATTCTGTTCAATTATCTTTACCGTATCCGGCAGGATCACCTTTTTGATGTTGGTGCAGAAAGAAAAAGCGGAATCTGCTATCTTTGTTGTTCCCTTTTTTACTTTAACCGTTTTTGCCGTATATTTTCTAGGAACTGAAATCAATTTCTTTCCATTTTTGGTATATAAAACCCCTTTATATGACTTATACCACCTATTACCGGATGCCACATTAAATTTTTTCAGATGCATTAAGAATGACTGCATTCCCTTGCAATACCCCTCATTCAACGATCCCCCTTCATACGCATCGATCAATTTAACCGTCTTAGGAATATTTAATATTTCCACCTTTGGTACAAGCCACGTTCCCTCTTCCACATCATATAATTCATAACGATAATCTTGCTGTTCTGATGCTCTAAATACATCATACAAATCTATCTTTGTTACTGTTTTTCCGTCAATCTTTTCCGGTACGTTGACTATTTTTTGATCCATTGGTATTCCCACGATCTTAGCTGTATTATTTTTTTCCGAATAAAGATAAGTAAACCCATTTTTCTGACCCCACTTGCCACACTCTGCTTCTTTCATGGTAAAGAATTTTTGAAATAACGTCAAATACCTGTCATCCACCGGCACATAGTCTCGCTGTGCATGTACTGTTACTGAGGAAGACACTGCAACTAATGCACAAAAGACCGCTAATAAAAGATAATTTTTCCACTTCATACGAATCCCTCCTGTTCAACTATACTTTTTGTTATCATGTTCCACATACTAATATTCCTAGTTTCAATCACAACGTGAATATGTTTTCCATGCCGAAGTTGTGCTGATAGACTTATCTAATTTTCTCGCATAAGTATATACTCTGTATAAGCAAATATCATTCTTTGGATTCTTCGAGTCATTTGCTCCAAAATTGTTAAAAGCTTTAATATTAAACTTATTATGCTTATTATAATAATTTTGTAGCAGTCCTGACACCGCATGTTTAGCTCCGTACTGATAACGGTTTCCATTTGATCCCGGATAATCCGCATAATTTTCATGTGATTTTCGCCTTCTATAATCAACTGATTTGCCGTTATATTCATGTGTGATCTTCTGATCTAATGCAGAATATGTTATATAACTGCCGTACATGTCTCTTATGATCTGATCGCACTCTGATGTCATAAACAAGTCAGCTCCTCCATTGCCAATAACATCTTTCCACAATTGATCACGCATGTGCTTATCATTTGGCACAATCGATTTGTGAGAAAATGCATCCCCTGCTACATGCAGTGCCATTCCAAGCACCCGCAGTGCTCTGTTATTGGCAGCCGCATTGGTCCCGGTATAGGCATTTGGGATGTTATAAGCCTTACCGCCTTTTTTAAGTTCTTTGGTGCAGATAATATTGATCGCCTTATTGATATATGACAGATTTGCCAGATCAATGACTGCACCTTTGGCAGAATCACTGTTCATGATCGCCGTAATGCTTTTCCCCTGATTAGTTTTCTGTAAATATGCGATCTTATATAGGTAATAGGCTGTTGTAATATAATTGGTATGCCCATGCGCATGCAGGTTCGGTACGTCCTTTGCCAGATTCACTGTGGTACCCCCGCTTGTTCCACTGCAGGTATCCACTGCCAGACTAACCGCTTTTAGCACAGCTATCTTTTTATCCGTGTATTTTGATTTCAAGTTCGCATCCGATACGGCATCTCTAATAAGGCTATTGTGTCCTTTTTCCATCCACTTTGCCACCACTCCCGGTATCTCATACCGGTCTTCTGCAGTAACATGGCTCCCACACTCCGGCAGATCACTTGTGCTGCAATTAGGCTTATAAACAGCATCAAAATCTTTCGCCAGTTCCGATGCAGCTTTATAGTCGACGATCTTTCCGTTCCCATCAGCAAGCTGTTTGGCACTGACATCCATGCATTGTCGTATCTTATCGGCAGACCAGTCTGCATGGTTCTCCCACAGTTTCGCCGCTACCGCAGCAATATGCGGTGCTGCCATACTGGTGCCGGATTCCACGGTCAATCCTCCCAACTGGGCAAGTACCGG
>OLRA01002465.1_pt1 | contig 18550 bp, 19 predicted proteins | sample 1673011 | NCBI WGS metagenome assembly OLRA01 (sample SAMEA3136746, study PRJEB25190) | human gut metagenome | reverse complement strand
AGGGCCAAGATATATAGAAAAAGCTCCTGCGGCCCAGCCGCAGGAGCTTTTTAGGGATTTGGTAATTCTGTTTTCTTTTATACCGGGCAGAAAACTCACTTGCCCACGCTTTCGAACTCCTCCACAATCTCCTTCTCGGGGGCGGCGGTAATAAGGCTCACCACAACAATGACCACGCAAGAGATGATGAAGGCGGGGAGCAGCTCGTAGATGGCGAATATGCCGCCCAGCTTTGCAACGCCGAACTTCCACACGAAAATCATCACGCCGCCGGTGACCATGCCTGCCAGAGCGCCCCACTTGTTGCAGCGCTTCCAGAACAGGGCGAAGAGCATTACGGGGCCGAAGGTGGCGCCGAAGCCCGCCCAGGCAAAGGAGACCACACGGAAGATGGAGCTGTTGGGATCGCTGGCAAAGATTACGCCCAGAACTGCCACGGCCAGAACGGTGATGCGGGCGATGAGCATGGTCTTCTTGTCACTGAGCTTGACGCCCAGAACGTTGGTGAGTATGTTGTGGGTAACGCCGGAAGCAGCTGCCAGGAGCTGAGCATCGGCGGTGGACATGGTGGCGGCCAGGATACCGGCAATGATGACACCGGCAAGGATGGCGGGGATAACACCCACCTGAGCCAGGGCGCTGGAGGCGTTGACTATCATATTCTCGGCCTCGGCCTGGGAGGCAGGCATTGCTATTGCGCCGGCCTTGGCCATGCTGTAGCCCACAACGCCGATGATAACGGCGACGCCCAGAGAGATTACCACCCAGATGGAGCCCACACGGCGGGAGAGCTTCAGCTTGGTCTCATCGCCGATGGCCATGAAGTGGAGCAGGATGTGGGGCATACCGAAGTATCCCAGGCCCCAGGCCAAGGTGGATGCTATCATGAAGGGAGTATAGCTGCCGGCCTGAGCGGACTGGATATTGGTGGAGGCGGTGAGGCTCAGGTAGCCGGGGATTTCCTTTGCATTGGCTATGACGGCGTCCACGCCGCCGGCGGTGTTGATGCCGAATATCAGCACCACAATGAGGGCAAGGGTCATCACTATGCTCTGGATAAGGCTGGTGACGGAGGCTGCCATAAATCCGCCGGTGGCGCAGTAGGCTACGATGACGGCGGCAGAGACTATCATGGAGGTCATGTAGTCAAAGCCGAAGAGGCTGTTGAAGAGCTTGCCGCAGGCAGCAAAGCCGGAGGCGGTGTAGGGAACAAAGAAGATAATGACTATGAGAGCGCCCAGGGTCTCGATGAGCTTGGTGTTATCCCTGAAACGGATGGATATAAAGTCAGGAATTGTGATTGCATGTATCTTTTCAGAGTAAAGACGCAGCCGCTTTGCCACGATAAGCCAGTTGAGGTAGGTGCCCAGGGCCAGGCCTATTGCCGTCCAGCTGGCTTCTGCCAGGCCGCAGAAAAGGGCCAGGCCGGGAACGCCCATGAGCAGATAGGCGCTCATGTCGGAGGCTTCGGTGCTCATGGCGGTGACTATGGGGCCCAGCTTGCGTCCGCCCAGATAGAAGTCCTCGGAATTGTTGTTCTTGGAATACACTATGCCTATGGCCAGCATACCCACAAGATACACTACAACAGAAATCAAAATACATACGGTTGACATGGTTGACATTGCTTTCTCCTCGCTTTTCTTAACATGGTACGAATTATAATGGATTAAATTTTAATTTCAAGCGGGAGACAAGCATAAAAAACTTGAATATTCATTTTTTTGGACTATAATATAAATACCCCTAATTCTTTTCATAATAGCATGAATTTAATTCATGCAAAGGATGTGAGCATATAAATATTGCAAAATATCAGACGCTGGTGGCAGTAGTGGAAACTGGTAGCCTGACAAGAGCGGCTCAGACTCTGGGCTGCACCCAGTCCGCCGTGAGCCACAGTATAGACAGTCTTGAGCAGGAGCTGGGCTTTGCACTTTTAAAGCGCAGCCGGGCCGGAGTGCGTCTCACCGGAGAGGGAGAGCGAATGATAGCCGCCGTAAGGAACCTCCTCAACAGCGCCGAGCAGCTGAACCAGACTGCTGCCTCCATCCGTGGGCTGGACAGCGGCACCGTGCGCATAGGCAGTTTCACCTCTGTTGCCGTCCACTGGCTGCCTCCTGTGCTGAAGGAGTTTCAACACGATTACCCGAAGGTGGATATAAAGCTCCTCAACGGGGACTATCACGATGTGGAACAGTGGCTGCTGGAGGGCAGCATTGACATAGGCTTCGTGAACGTGCCCTGCGCCGTGGACTGTGAGTGCATACCGCTGATGGACGACCGGCTGCTGGCCATACTCCCTCGCCACAGCCGCTTTGAGAGCTACCCAAAATTCCCACTGGTGGAGTGTGAGACAGAGCCTTTCATCAGCCTGCTGGAGAGCTCCGACCACGACGCCCGCCGGGCCCTGGAAGCTGCCGGTGTGAAGCCCAACGTGCGCTTTTACACCAAGGACGACTACGCCATTATCGCCATGGTGGAGCAGGGGCTGGGCATCAGCATCATGCCGGAGCTTCTTCTGAAGGGGCGGCATGACGATATACAGATACTCCCCCTGGTACCGGAGTCCAAGCGTACCATAGGTATAGCCATAGCAGCCGGGGACAGGGCCGGCCCGGCCACACGGCGCTTTGCGGACTATGTGGTGCGATACGTAAAACCCCACAGTTGAGACGGCCTCGCCGGGCAGTATTTTATTCCCATATATTGGGCCTATCAGTTTAAGGAAAAATCGAAATTTCTTGTCGCTGCAATGGAAATATATCTGGCATAAAAAAGAGATCCCCTTCTCAAATTGAATAGGATCTCTTTAAATTCCGATTGCCGGTTGTTAATTCGTCGCTGCTTCTGCATCTTCAGCATCGGAAATTCCACTTGCAGCCAACAAGTCTTCCGGAATGGCGCTGACGGCCAACCGATCTATTTCTGATAAGCTGTTATACCAACCAAGCCATTCCAATGTTTCCTCAGAAAGGCTGTCTCTGTCTATCCATCGATCTCCAAAACAGACCTGGCTTCCGTCTCCTGCTCTGTGTTCAAAAACAATCCACTTTCCATTTATCAGCAGTTCGATGGTATCGTCAGTACCATATTGGTATCCAAAGCCGGTCCCAAAATTAGACTGATTATCTGCTGTCGGCGTTTCAGAACCGTCAACGCTTGAGCTTATTTCCCCGTCCATCATCCCACAGCGGCCATCAATGTCGCTTTCTTTTCCGGTATCATAGTAGAGCTTTCCGTCCACCATTACCATGGGGATTTTGTCCCATTCAGGGTTTTTCTCTGCAGGAGTTCTTAAGGTGATAGCATATACCGTATTGATCTCCAACGGGTCGCTTTCTGCAATTTCGCCATTGTAGTACACAACGACTTCATCCCCTACAGACAAATCCATATAGCTGTCCGTGTTCTCCACATCCAAAGAAACGCTGCACTCTGCGCCGTAAGGATAAGCCTCTGTTTCTATGTAAATTAGAATTGAATTATCACGGACTTCTTCCACAATCCCAACAATACTTGGCTCATTCTCTATAATATAGTTCATGCTTCTGTTGTTGCAGCCAGCTAAAGCCAGTATACATGTCAATGCCAAAGTACACACAATATACTTTCTCATATACAGATACCTCTCCTGTCAGATTATATTCCTATGTATTCTATCTGTATTGACACAAATTTTTTTCTGATGTTTCTTTTGTTCCATTCTAAAATATAAAAAGCTTTTCTGCAAGGCACTATAAACAATCCGGCCAAGCGTTTACAGATCGAGAGCTGTTTAGTGAAACGGATGGATTTTCTCCGGTCAACACTTAGCTTGAACAGGGACTATTGGGCCCGCCCTTGACATAGGAATTAGCCCGTGCTAATATCATCCCGGTATAAATAATAGTAGAATAGGATTTGAAAGAGTGCTGTACCCGGAGGACAGAGAAATATGACATTGGACAAACTGAGCGTAGGCAGCAGCGCCGTGATAAGTGCCGTGGGCGGAGAGGGTCCGCTCCGCTGCCGTCTGCTGGATATGGGGCTCATACCCCGCACCAGAGTCACGCTCCAAAAGGTGGCTCCCATGGGCGACCCCATAGAGATAAGGGTAAGAGGCTATGAATTGACATTGCGCATTGAGGATGCAAAGAAAATTGAGATCGTGCCGGAGGTGAATGGCTGATGATATTCGCTCTGGTGGGAAATCAGAATTGCGGAAAGACCACGCTTTTCAACGCCCTCACCGGCGCCAACCAGCATGTGGGCAACTTCCCCGGCGTCACCGTGGACCAGAAGATGGGGGATGTGCGGGGGGAGAAAAACTGCACCGTGGTGGATCTGCCCGGCATTTACTCTCTGCGTCCCTACACCCAGGAGGAGATAGTCTCCCGGAACTTCATTTTAAATAACCGGCCCGACGGCATAATAAACATTATCGATGCTACCAACATCGAGCGAAACCTCTACCTCACCCTTCAGCTGCTGGAACTGCGCATCCCCACGGTGCTGGCTCTTAATATGATGGACGAGGTAAGGGCCAACGGCGGCACCGTGGACATAAGCGGCCTGAGCCGGGCTTTGGGTATCCCTGTGGTGCCCATAGTTGCAGCCAAAGGCGAAGGTGTGTCTGAGCTTATAGATCAGGCGGTCACCGTGGCCCGTAACAAAACCCTGCCTGGTGTTTACGACTTCTGCGAAGACGGTTCTCCTGTTCACCGCTGCATCCACGCCGTGGTCCATCTTATTCAGGACCATGCAGACAAGCTTGGCATATCCTCCCGCTTCTGCACTGCAAAGCTCATTGAGGGCGACCCGGACATGGCGGACATGCTGGGTCTTGACCAGAACGAGAAGGAACTGCTGGAGCACTGTATAGTTCAGATGGAGACGGAAACCGGCCTTGACCGCAACGCTGCCCTGGCGGATATGCGCTACAGCTTTATTGAAAGCGCCGTGGCAAAGACGGTGGTGAAGTGCCACGAGAGCATTGAGCACCGTCGCTCCGTTCAGATAGACAAGATCCTCACCGGCAAGTACACCGCCATCCCCGTTTTCCTGGGGATAATGCTCCTTATCTTCTATCTCACCTTCAATGTGATAGGCTCCGCCCTCTCTGATTGGCTCAGCCTGGGCATTGACGCCGTGACGGATCTGGTGGACCGGGGGCTCACTGCCTACGGCATAAACCCGGTGGTGAAGGGTCTGGTGGTAGACGGAGTGCTCTCCGGCGTGGGCAGCGTTCTCAGTTTCCTGCCCCTTATCGTCACTCTGTTTTTCTTCCTGTCCATTCTGGAGGACACCGGCTATATGGCCCGGGTTGCCTTCGTCATGGATAAGCTTCTGCGTAAGATAGGCCTTTCCGGCCGTAGTTTTGTGCCAATGCTCATTGGCTTCGGCTGCACCGTGCCCGCTATCATGGCCACCCGCACCGTCTCCTCCGACCGGGACAGGAAGATGACCATTCTTCTGACTCCCTATATGAGCTGCTCGGCCAAGATACCCATTTACGTGGTGTTCTCCGCCGCCTTCTTCAAAAACAGCGGTCTGGCAATGATACTGCTCTATGTCACCGGCATTGCCATTGGCATAGTGGTGGCCCTGGTGCTGAAGGGCACCGCCTTCAAGGGCGAGCCTGTGCCCTTCGTCATGGAGCTGCCCAACTACCGCATGCCCTCGGCCAAGAGCGTGGGGCTGCTGCTGTGGGAAAAGGCCAGGGATTTTCTCCAGCGGGCCTTCTCCATAATCTTCCTGGCCACCGTACTTATCTGGGTGCTCCAGAGCTTTGACTCCCGGCTGAATGTGGTCACCGACAGCGCAAACAGCCTGCTTGCCATGATAGGACAGTTTATCGCCCCCGTATTCAAGCCCCTGGGCTTTGGGGACTGGCGCATGGTCACCGCCCTTATCTCCGGCTTCAGTGCCAAGGAGGCGGTGGTGTCCACCCTGTCGGTACTGCTGGGCACCAGCATGGCAGATCTTGGCGGAGCCCTCACCACCGTGTTTACTCCTCTGGCTGCGGTTAGCTTTCTGGTTTTCACACTGCTGTACACTCCCTGCGTGGCCTCCATCGCCACCATCCGTCGGGAGCTGGACTCCGGCCTGAAAGCTTTCGGAGTGGTAGTGCTCCAGTGCTCGGTTGCTTGGCTTGCGGCCTTTATAGTTTATAACGTAGGTGCATTGATAATATGAATTTATTGGATATACTTATTCTCCTTCTCATTGCCGTGCTGGTAGTTATGGCCTGGCGCAGCACTCGCCGTCACGGCGGCTGCTCCGGCAATTGCGAAAGCTGCGGCAAAAGCTGCTCCCAACAGGAGCAGGACGGACAGGAAGGATAAGCCTTGCTGAACAGGCACCCCGAATCGTTGGATTCGGGGTGCCTGTTCTTTTTATTTGCTTTATTTGATTCTCCAGACTGATTCGGGAAAACAGCCGGCATCTATGCCACCATGGAAGCCAGAAGCTCCATATGCTCTTCCAGTTTCTCCTCTCCGGCATAGCGGAACACCGCCACCCGGCCTCCCCTTCCCAGGGCGGCCATCTGCCAGATGCCCTCCGGCTCCTCTGCCAATATTGCGAAGTCAAGGCCCGGCACATCCAGTTCCTCATAGCTCCACCGGAGGTTCACCAGCCGGTATTCATCCAGCTGAGCCAGAGCTACCGGCCTCGCCATGGCGTGTATCAGCAGAGTGAAACAGGTCATATCCAGGTCCGGGGCATATGCCTGCCCTTCCTCCGGCAGTGGAGAAAATATTCTGCTCTCCGCCCCATCCGTGCCGTAGGCTTCCTGCGTCACCGAGTACCAACTGGGGGCGAGGAGGGAGAGCCGAAGCTTGCCATAATTTTCCGTTTGTCCCCCGGTGGAATCTTCCCGGAACATCTCCTCCCATGGCAGGACTTCCCTGCTCTCCAGCTCCTGTATGGCCACATAGGGCCTGCCGAGATTATCCAGCTCTATATGGTCAAAGGGGTTTATATCAAGTAATCTGCATATTCCCCATATCATCACCAGAAGGGCCAGGACCCAGGTCAGCACATGCTCCGCCATTCTTGCTCTGCTCAGGGCCGGGACGGGGCCGGGCGCACTCTCAGGGCGGCTGCTGTTTTTCATGGCCTTCCGGTCCCTGCGGTTTTGCAGGTAAAACAGCAGCAGGACGCTCAGAAGTATGAGCACAGCGGGGTCAAAGAGGTTCAGCAGCAGCAAGGGCAATCCGGCAAAGGGCTCAGGCTGCACGTCAAATCTGCTTTGAAAATGCAGCACTCCCCACAGTCCCAGAGTCGCCGAAATCAAAAACAGAGCCCAGCCTATAAGGGCGGAGCGGCGGCTGCGCCGCTTCAGCCCCGCCATGTATTCCCGCCTGGCCCCGCCGTCAAGGCATGCGTAGGAGGCACAGGGGTCCGTGGTATAGAACAGATAGTACAGCGTGCCCACGGTCAGGGCATAGTCCCAGCCCGCTTCCCGGCATTTCTCCAGCAGCTCCGGCCCCGGCCTGTCTGCGTCTCTCTCCCGGGGCTCCAGCCTGAAGCGGGTACCCGGCAAGGCTGTAGGAATAAAAGTGACCCAGCTGTTGAGGAAAACCGGGAACAGCCCCGCCTTTGCCTGCTGCTCCAGCCAGTTCTCCAGGCCGTAAAGGTCATATATGGACACCGGCAGTATCTTCCTTGTCTTTTTCATCCCGGGCCCCCTTTAAAAAATCCCCGGCATAGCCGGCAGATGTATCTCAGCTAAGTCGGGGTTTTGATGGCTTTTTATTTTTGTCAGGAAAGGAGCTCTTTTATCCGGCTCTCGCCGTACACACCGATCCCGGCGGCTTTCAGACTTTCCACCGCCACTCCGTCCCCGGGGACAAGGGAGCCGGTGAAGCTGCCGTCGTATATCGCCCCGCTGCCGCAGGAGGGGCTGCGCTCTTTAAGCAGAGCCCTTGTGCAGCCGTAACGCCGGGCCAGGTACAAAGCGGTGTCCGCCCCCTTACGGTACTCCCCCGTCACGTCCTGTCCCAGCTTGCTCACTACCTTCTCTCCCTGCCGCTCACTGGGGGCTCTGGGGGTGGGCAGGCCGCCGGCGGATTCCGGGCAGACGGGTATGAGGCGGAAGCGTTCTCTCAAAGCGGCCAGGGCGGCGGCGTCCAGAGCGTTGCTGCCCCCGCTGTATTTGCATTCAAAGCCCAAGAGGCAGGCGCTTATAAGCAGATGTTCCATGGCCTATTTCCTCATGCTCAATCCCAGCAGGGCTCCGCAGATGCCGCCGATGATGTGGGTTATCTGGGAGACATTGTCCTGCAAAACAAAGCCGTCTATTATCTCCCCGCCTATGTACAGCGTCAGCACCAGGATGAGGGTTATGGGTATGCTGCCGTCCTTCATCCCCGCCAGGGAGGACATGGCTATCATCATAAAGACTATCCCCGAGGCCCCCAGAAGGGCGGTATTGGGGAAGAAGAGGAAGTGGACCATGCCGGAGACCAGGGCCGTGAGGCAGATGGCCCAGAACAGAGGACGGCTGCCGTACTTCTCCTCCAGAGGCGGGCCGATGACCAGTATCATCATCATGTTGTTGATGTAGTGGGTATATCCGCTGTGGCCCAGCACGTGGAGCACAAAGCGGGGATAGGTCCAGAACTCGTTGAGGGGGGCCTGGTAGACGCTGAAATATTTATAGGTGCTCACCCCGTCGGTGAAATAGTCCAGCAGCAGCACGCAGAAGGATACTATGGCAAAGGTCAGCACCACAGGGGAATTATAGTGGAGCTTTATGTACTTGCGTCTCATGCTCATTTGTCCAGCTGCGCCAGGGCCCTGTCATAATGGGCCTTGGTCTTTTCATCGAAGCAGACCATGCGCACCCGCTCTATCTCCGGGTTGGCTTTCAAAAAGTCCGCAATGGCGCCTATGGCTATATCCGCCGCTTTGTCCAGGGGGAAGTGATATACCCCGGTGCTGATGGAGGGGAAGTCCACGCTTTTGCAGCCGTATTCCTTTGCCAGCTCCAGGCAGGAGCGGTAGCAGGAAGCCAGCAGCTGCTCCTCCCCGTGTCCGCCCCCGTGCCACACCGGGCCGGGGGTATGGATGACGTATTTTGCCGGCAGGCGGTAGCCCTTGGTTATCTTGGCTTTGCCGGTCTCGCAGCCGTGGAGAGTGCGGCACTCGGCCAGCAGCTCCGGCCCGGCGGCCCTGTGTATGGCCCCGTCCACGCCGCCGCCCCCCAGCAGGGAGCAGTTGGCGGCGTTGACTATGGCGTCGGAGTTTTGCTTTGTGATGTCTCCAAGGATTATTTGGATATCGCCCACCCGGCTCACTCCTTTGCTTCTATCTCCACCTTGCCGTCCTTTGCAGAGAGGCTGATGGCACTGACTTTGCTGTTTCTGGCGGAAATTATCTTCTCGGCTATGGCGTCCTCTATCTGCTTCTGGATAAGGCGGCGCAGGTTGCGGGCTCCGTAGGTGACGGAGTAGCCCTCCTTCACCAGGTGGTCGATGAGGCTCTCGTCCCAGCTGAGGGCGATGTTCTTCTCCGCCATCACGTCCTTCAGCTCGGAGAGCATCAGAGCGGCGATGGAGCGGAAGTTGGCCTCCGTGAGCTGGTTGAAGCAGATGACCTCATCCACACGGTTTATGAACTCCGGGCGCAGAAACTCGTTGAGGGCCTTCATGGTGCGCTCCCGGCTCATGTCGCTGAGAGAGCCGCCGAAGCCCACGCTGCCGCTCTTGTTGTTGCTGCCCGCGTTGGTGGTCATGATTATGATGGTGTTCTCAAAGTTCACCGTGCGGCCCTGGGCGTCGGTTATCCGGCCGTCATCCAGGATCTGCAGCAGGATGTTCATAACGTCCGGGTGGGCCTTCTCTATCTCGTCGAAGAGCACCACGCTGTAGGGCTTGCGGCGTATCTTCTCGGTAAGCTGCCCGGCCTCGTCATAGCCCACATAGCCGGGAGGCGAGCCGATGATGCGGGAAACGGAGAACTTCTCCATGAACTCCGACATGTCCAGGCGGATGAGGGACTCGGGGGAGTCGAACATATCCGCCGCCAGGCGCTTTACCAGCTCCGTCTTGCCCACGCCGGTGCCGCCCACGAAAATGAAGCTCACCGGCTTCCTGTGGGCTTTCAGGCCCACACGGCTGCGCTTTATGGCGGCGCAGACAGAGGCGACCGCCTCGTCCTGGCCCACGATATGCTCTTTAAGCCTATCCTCCAGGCCCGCCAGGCGCTCCAGCTCATCCTCCCGGATGCTGGAGGCAGGTATCTTGGTCCAGAGCTCTATTATCCGGGCCAGGTTATCCATGGTCAGCTCCGGCACCGGCTTTTTGTCCAGCTCCCGGAGTTCCTGCTCCAGCTGCAGCTCCTTGCTGCGAAGCTCCGCTATCCTGGCATATCGCTTATCCAGCATCTCCTGGGTCATCTCCACGCCCTTGGGGGCCTGGGAATTGGCCAGGGCTTCCCGCTCAAAGCGGATGTTCTCCAGATCCCGCTGGGCCATCATCCGGCGGTTTATATTCTCGTCCTTGAGGTTCACATCGGAGCAGGCTTCGTCGATAAGGTCTATGGCCTTGTCGGGGAGGAAGCGGTCGGTTATATACCGCTCGCTGAGCAGCACCGCCTGGCGGCACATCTCCTCGGGTATGCGCACCCCGTGGTGCTCCTCATAGTAATGGGCTATGCCCTCCAGTATCTTAACGCTGTCCTCGATGGAGGGCTCGTTTACGGTGACGGGCTGGAAGCGGCGCTCCAGGGCGGAGTCCTTCTCTATATGTTTCCTGTACTCGGTGAAGGTAGTGGCGCCGATGACCTGTATCTCTCCCCGGGACAGGGCGGGCTTGAGGATGTTGGCGGCGTTCATGCTGCCCTCGGCGTCCCCGGCGCCCACGATGTTGTGTACCTCGTCGATGACCAGGATGATATTGCCCAGCTTGCGGATCTCCTCAATGAGGCCCTTCATGCGGCTCTCAAACTGGCCGCGGAACTGGGTGCCCGCCACCAGGGCGGTGAGGTCCAGAAGATAGACCTCCTTGTCCAGCAGCTTGTAGGGCACCTGACCCTTGGCAATTTTCATGGCCAGACCCTCGGCAATGGCGGTCTTGCCCACGCCGGGCTCGCCGATGAGACAGGGGTTATTCTTCTGACGGCGGTTGAGGATCTGGATGACGCGCTCCAGCTCCCGGTCCCGGCCGATGAGTTTGTCCAGCTTGCCCTCCTGGGCCTTCTTGGTCAGAGAGATGCAGTAATTCTCCAAAAATTTCCGCTTAGCGGGGCGCTCCCCCTTGGGGTTGGGCGCGGATTTCTCGCTGCGGGGAGTCTCTCCGGCGGCGGGGGCGTTGCCGTTGCCGCCAAAGAGCTGGTTGAGGAAGGGGAAGGTGGCGGTGCGGCCGTCGTCCTCGCCGTCGCTGTCCCCATCGGGCTGGAGCATCAGACCTTCCATACCCTCGGCACCGCCGAAGGCGGACATCATCTCATTGGTGAGGTTGTCAAGCTCCTCGTCGGTAATGCCCATTTTCTTCATCATGTCGTCGATGGGCTTGATGCCAAGCTCCCGGGCACATTTCAGGCACAGACCCTCATTTTTGGTCTGTCCGCCCTCCAGCTTGGTAATAAAAATAACCGCTACGTTTTTATTGCAGCGGCTGCATAAAGTAGGCTGCATATATTGCGCTCCTTTCCGGAGTGAACGTGTTACGCTCCAAGTTACGGGGTATCATACACCACAATTATGAACTGGTCATGAATTACAGAAAGCTGGCCATCAGGGCAAAGGGATTGGTGGTGCAGAAGAAGTGGAGCAGCATGGTGCCGTCCACCGCCTCCTGGGGGATCATGCTGCGCAGCAGCCAGCAGGCGATAAACAGCAGGGCGGCTCCCTTGATGAAACCCATGCCCGCGCCCGCCCAGTGGTTGAGGGTGGACAGTACCGGCAGCTTGAAGGCCAGATTCAGAGCCTGGCTGAGGAAGTGCCAGGCCACCAGCACCAGGACAAAGCAGATGATAAACAGCACGCCCTGGGCGATTTGCAGGGCAATGTATCCGGCAATGGACTCCACCACATTGGAGGTCACCGCCAGCACGCCCTGGCTCACCGCGCCGTGAATGGCGTCCGAGAAATACTGTACCAGAGCGGAGTCGCCCACCAGCTCCAGGATCTGCTCCAGGGAGAAGTCGTCACCCAGGCCGTCCAGGCCGGAGCTGTCCGAAGAGGAAGTGCTTCCCTCGGGCAGGGTCACGCCCTGCTCCTGGAGGCTTTCCTCCAGAGCGGAGTTGATGTTGAGTTCAATAGCGGGGCGGACCATCTGGCTGACCGGCTCTGCCAGAGCGTCAGAGAGAACGGAGGCCCCGATAAAAGCCACGAACACAGCCAGAAAGCCGCACAGGGTCAGGACAAAGCCCTTGCGGTAGCCTTGAAATACAGTAACGGCCAGGACAACGGCAAGGATCAGGTCAAAGAAAAGATAGCTCATGGGAATCTCCTTATTTCCCCACGTGGGGGGCGCTTCTTAGTTGGGCAGGTACAGCCAAGCCTGCTGGGCATTGGCCAGCACGGCGGCCCCGGAGGAGGACAGCGCCGTATACCGGGCGTTTTGCGTATGCTCCAGAATACTATATGTTGTCATATCAGAGGTGTAGATGGTGAGGGTATCGCCGGTGAGCAGGGAGAAATACCGCCCTGCCGCGTCAAAGGAGAGCACGGAGGAGGTGAGAGACTGAGTGGCGATCTCCTCCCCATTGGAATCCACGGTAACGATCTGGTTGGCCGAGCCCGCCCGGTAGCGGCCCAGCAGCAGCACGGCAAAGCCGTCGCCGCCCAGGTCACAGCCCTTTAGATAGTTGCCGCCCAGAGAGTAGGTGGCGGTCTCCTTTCCGTTGGGGGAGACAATGACCACCTCGTCCTCGCCCAGCACCCACAGGGCTCCGTTCTCGTAGTCCAGGTCCAGGGGAACCAGGTTGCCCAGAGAGACCACCGCAGAGGGATCCTTCTGGTCCACGGGGTAGAAGCGGACCTGGCTTTCATAGGAGCCGCCCGACTGCCCCAAGGTTAGAATGGCCACTGTTTTGCAGTCGGGGGAGAGAACGGCGTCCATGATAAAGGTGCTGGAGAGATTGATCTGAATGACCGTCTTGTCGAAGGTACTGTTGTACACCGTGACGCTGCCCTTATAGCCGCTCTGCTGGGCGGTGACAGCCAGCCAGCCCGCCTCGTTGACCCGGGCGGAGAGCAGGCTGTTTCCGTCGTCCAGAGTGAGGCGGAAGGCCTCCTGGGTGTTGCGGAAGACAAACAGGTTCTGACCGCCCACATCGTAGGCCACGCCGGTGGCTCCGGCGGTGGAGAGGGTGGGGGGCTCCAGGGTGAGTACCTCTTGGGCGTAGGTCTCGCCCGAGAAGGAGTAGTAGCGCACACCGGAGGTGGAGGAGAGCAGGATGCCGTCCTCCAGATAGGCGAAGGTGGCCTGGTCTCCTCCCGCGTGGGAGAAGGGGGTGGCCTCGCCGGTGTCGCTGGTTTTCAGGTCCCGGTATTCAAACCAGCGCTTCAGAGCGTCCAGATTGAATTTGTCCCGGTTGGCCACCAGAAATACCGCCCCGATGAGCAGGGCGGCTGTGACCAGAAGGGCCAGCACACGAACCAAGATATTCGGCTTTTTGGGTTTCGATTCCATCTCGCTCATAGAAAACCCTTTCTTGTTGGGGTGGAGACAGGACAGCGGTTACAGCACGTCCTCGTCGTACCACAGCTTTGTCATGTACAGTCCTCCGGGGGGTACGGTGGGTCCGGCCAGCGTGCGGTTGCCCGACTCCAGAATGGCCGGGATGTCCTGAGGGGACAGCTTGCCCTCGGCGGCGTAGACGATGGTGCCGGTCATAGCCCGGACCATGTTGTAGAGAAAGCCGTTGGCGCACACCTTGCACTCGATGAGCTGGTCGTGCCGCGTCACGTCAAAGTAGTACACAGTGCGCACGGTGGTGCGGGTCTCCGTGCCCACCGACCGCACCGCCCGGAAGTCGTGGGTACCCACAAACTGGTCGGCCGCCTGCTGCATGATCTTCTCGTCCAGGTACTTGGGGTAAAACCAGGCCCGGTCCACATAGAAGGGGTTGCCCAGGCGGGAGTTATAGATGCGGTAGGTGTACTCCTTGCGGTGGCAGGAGCCGATGGCGTTGAACTCCATGGGCACCTCCGTGGCTTTCACCACCACGATATCCCGGGGCAGGCGGGTGTTCACCGCCAAGGGGATGCGGTCGCAGGGGATGGTGGAGGTGGTGCGGAAGTTGGCGATATATACCTCGGCGTGGACCCCGGCGTCGGTGCGGCCGGCGCCGGTACACTTTACCGGGTGGCACACTACGGTAGACAGGGCCTTTTCCAGAGTTTCCGCCACAGAAATAGCGTTTTTCTGCACCTGCCAGCCGTGGTAGGCGGTGCCGTTGTACATCAGTTTCAGGGCAATATTTCGTTCCATTGAATCACCAAACAAGTGAGATTTTAAAGGCCCATACGACCCAGCACGCCCACCAGCACGGTGAGCACCACAAACAGCGCCAGCACAAAATAGTCCCGGCCCACGTAGTGGAGCTGACGCAGACGGGTACGGCCCTCGCCGCCGTGGTAGCAGCGGCACTCCATGGCCACCGCCAGCTCGTCGGCACGGCGGAAGGCGGAAATAAACAGAGGCACCAGCAGGGGAATGAGAGCCTTGGCCCGCTGGATGAGATTGCCGCTTTCAAAGTCGGCACCCCTGGCACGCTGGGCGGACATGATCTTGTCGGTCTCCTCAATGAGGGTGGGGATAAAGCGCAGGGCAATGGACATGATCATGGCCAGCTCATGCACCGGCACCTTGATCTTCTTCAGCGGTCCCAGCAGAGATTCCAGGGCGTCGGTAAGAAGAATGGGGGAGGTGGTGTAGGTGAGCAGGAAAGTGCCCGCAATGAGCATCAGAATACGCACCACCATGAAAAATGCGTTGAACACACCCTCCAGCGTGATGGTCAAAATCCAAACTTTGGCCAGCACGTGATCACCAGGTGTATAAAACAGGTTCAAAATTGCGGTAAACACCACAATGAACACCACAGGCTTCAGTCCGCGGACAATGAATTTCAGAGGCACCTTGGAGATGGCGATGGACACCGCCAGCAGCAGGAACATGATGCCGTAGGTAAGAAAGCTCTTGGCCAGGAACAGGGCCACGATATACAGCACCACCGCCAGCAGCTTGGTGCGGGGGTCCAGCTTGTGGACAAAGGAGTGGCCGGGGAAGTACTGGCCCAGGGTAATGTCTTTCAGTGCCATTTACTTCACCGCCTTTCCCAGCTTGGCCAGAATGGCCTGTCTGGCCTGGTCAATGGTGTACACCGACGGGTCGATGTCCACGCCCATCTGGCGCAGGCGGTGGAACACCCGGGTCATCTGAGGCACGCCCAGACCCATGGCCTCCAGCTCATCTCCGTGGGCAAAGACCTCCCGGGGTGCACCCTGGAAGGGGATCTTTCCGTCGTTGACCACCACCAGGCGGTCCACCGACCGGGCCACCTCCTCCATGGAGTGGGACACCAGGATAATGGTGGCGTTCTGAGCCTTGTGGTAGTCCCGGATGTTGCCCAGAATGGACTCCACGCCCACCGGGTCCAGTCCGGCGGTGGGCTCGTCCAGAATGAGCACCTTGGGCTCCATGGCGATGACGCCCGCAATGGCCACCCGGCGCTTCTGGCCGCCGGAGAGCTCAAAGGGGGACTTGTCCAGCTGGTCGTCCCGCAGGCCAACAAAGTAGGCCGCCGAGCGCACCCGCCGGTCGATCTCCTTCTCGTCCAGGCCCATGTTTGTGGGGCCAAAGGCGATGTCTTTATATACCGTCTCCTCAAACAGCTGATACTCCGGATACTGGAACACCAGACCTACCTGAAACCGGGTCATCCGGGTGCGCTTGGGATCGGACCAGATGTCCTCCCCCTGAAAGAGCACCTGGCCGGAGGTGGGTTTCAGCAGGCCGTTGAGGTGCTGAATGAGGGTGGATTTTCCCGAGCCGGTGTGGCCGATGATGCCCAGGTACTCCCCCTTATAGGTGGAAAAGTCCACATCCAGCAGGGCGGAGCGCTCAAAGGGAGTGCCCGCCGAGTAGGTGTGGGTGAGATGTTTTGTTTCGATGATCGCTTCCATTGTGGTACCATCCTTATGGCAGAGTGGTGCATGTCCCGCTGGGATCACGCCCGAAAGAGAAAACGCGGTACTTACGGTTCGTCAGAGTGTTTGTCCAGTTTTTCCAACTGGGTTTGGAGATAATAGGTCTGCATCTCCAGCCGTTTGACCCGCTGTTTCAGAGAGACCAGACACACGGCCACCCATGCGGCGGCCAGAGCAACCAGACCCCACAGTACGGTGAGAGAGCTTTCTTCAAAAATGGGCACGAGTAGTTTGGGAAGAAAGAAAACGACGAAAAACGTGGCGATGCCCGCAAAGACCCGGGCGCTTCCTTCTGAATTGCTCATAGCGAAGTCTCCCTTCTGTGAGTCTGGTTTTCTCTTGTTAAGTTTTCAGCAGCTGATAGAGAGCCTGGGCACACTCCTCATCGCTCAGAGCGTCCAGAGGCAGGTCCAGCCCATCCTGGCGCAGCTGCCAGAGAAGCTCCGTGGTGTCGGGGACGGTGAGGCCTACTGCCTTGAGTCCCTCCACGTCCTGAAAGACCTCCTTGGGGGTGCCGTCGGCAATGACCTTGCCCTTGGCCATGACCACCAGGCGGTCGGCCTGGGCGGCCTCGTCCATGTGGTGGGTGATAAGGACCACCGTGACACCGCGCTCCCGGTTCAGGGTCTTGATGGTGCGCAGCACGTCGGCACGGCCGATGGGGTCCAGCATGGCGGTGGGCTCATCCAGCACGATGCACCGGGGCTGCATGGCGATGACGCCCGCGATGGCAATGCGCTGCTTCTGGCCGCCGGAGAGAAGGTGGGGGGCGTGCTCCCGGTATTCATACATACCTACGGCCTTCAGGGCGTCATCCACCCGGCGGCGGATCTCGTCGGAGGGAACGCCTAAATTTTCCGGGGCAAAGGCCACATCCTCCTCCACCACGTTGGCTACGATCTGGTTGTCCGGGTTCTGGAATACCATGCCCACGGTGCGCCGGATATCCAGCAGCAGCTGGTCCTCGCTGGTGTCCATGCCGCTGACGTACACCTTGCCCCCGGTGGGCAGCAGGATGGCGTTCATATGCTTGGCCAGGGTGGACTTTCCGCTGCCATTGTGGCCCAGAACGGCCACAAAGGAGCCTTTCTCAATATCCAGACTGACGCCGCCCAGCACAATGGGGGCCACTCCTTCAGCGGTGACGTAGGAGAAGCGCACATCCTGGGCGGAAATGATGGGTTCGCTCATAGCAATACCTCACTTGTGAGATCAAGGATGGAATCTTACTTGCTCCAGCGGCCGGTGGCGCCGCAGGGCAGCACCAGGCCCGTCTGGGTGACAGGCAGGCCCAGCTCGTCGCTGACGGTGTGGCCGCCGAATTTTTTGGAGACCACGGTCTCCAGAATGTAGGTGACCACGCTGGGAGCCAGGCCGGTGGTGTAGGAATTGAGGATAATGAACAGGGGATCATCGGAGAGTACCCCGCTCACCAGCTCCACAAAGGGGTAGAGGTTCTCCTCCAGCTTCCACACCTCGCCGGTGGGACCCCGGCCGTAAGAGGGGGGGTCCATGATGATGGCGTCATACTTCCGGCCCCGACGGATCTCCCGCTCTACAAACTTGCCGCAGTCGTCCACGATCCAGCGGATGGGGGCGTCCTCCAGCCCGGAGCTCTTGGCGTTTTCCCGGGCCCACTGGACCATGCCCTTGGCCGCGTCCACGTGGCACACCTTGGCGCCCGCCGCCGCGCAGGCCACGGTGGCTCCGCCGGTGTAAGCAAACAGGTTCAGCACGCTGATGGGACGGCCCGCTTTCTGAATTTGCTCCCGGGCCCAGTCCCAGTTGGCCGCCTGCTCCGGGAACAGGCCAGTGTGCTTGAAGTTCATGGGCTTAATATTAAAGGTAAGGTCCCGGTAGGACACGGTCCAGCGCTGGGGCATGGACTTGTTCTGCCACTGGCCGCCTCCGGTGGAGGAGCGGGCATACCGCCCGTGGGGATGCTTCCAGCCCCGATGGGTCCGGGGCGTGTTCCAGATGGCCTGAGGATCGGGCCGCACCAGCAGCTGCTCCCCCCAGCGCTCCAGCTTTTCGCCGCGCCCGCAGTCAATGAGCTCATAGTCCTTCCATTGGTCGGAAACCCACATAAAGTTACCCCTCTCGTCTCATTTAAAACTAATATAGTATACCATCCCGAATTTGGGCCGTCAATGAAAAGCAACGGGCAAAAGGACAGAAAGAATTGTAATTCTTTTGGAAGTGTGGTAGAATAACACGGAAACTGACAAAACGCCCCGGATTTTGGGGCAGAGACGAGGTGCCCCATGGATCATCCCTTCCGAAGTGCCGCCGTAGGCGGATTTAACCGCCAGGACGTGCTGGATTATTTGGAAAAGACCGCCGCGGAGAATGCGCAGAAGCAGCAGGAGCTGGAAAAGCAGCTGGAACAGCAGAAGCAGGAAC
>OLRA01002457.1_pt1 | contig 18592 bp, 21 predicted proteins | sample 1673011 | NCBI WGS metagenome assembly OLRA01 (sample SAMEA3136746, study PRJEB25190) | human gut metagenome | reverse complement strand
ATACGATCGGGAATCGAGAGTCGTGCGCGTGTTTATGAAGTGCTTTTCTGGCTCTTATTTGTTCCATTGCTGATTATGTTTGTGATTGCGGCAAATGATGTGAATTTCACATATATGGGCCCTTTTTTTGTGCATTCGGTATCATCTGTGGCAGATGGTGGGTTTGAAGTGTTCTGCTATCTTACACCGCTTTTTCTTGTGTTGTTTTTTCCGGCATATACGAAGAATTGCGGTTCAACGCTTTTAATAACGCATAGGCATCCGTAATGGACGTCGGCTCCGGCGTAGCCACCAAAAGCACTTCTTCGCTGGCTGCCACAAACTCAAGCACCGAATCTCCGATTCCGGCACCGGTATCCACAATAATTACATCTGCCTGTTTGTCTAACTCTTCCATTTTCTGAATCAGCCAGAAAACCTGTTCACGATTCAGATTTGCCATCTCATTGATGCTGGAACCGCCGGAAAGAAAACCGATACCTTCCGGTCCATAAGTCATTACATCTTGTATGCTTTTTCCTCGAAACATCAAATCTGCCAAATTATACTTTGGGCGAATACCAAGCATAATCTCAATGTTTGCCAAACCAAAGTCAGCATCCAGTACAACCACTCTCTTGCCGAGTCTGTGAAGCTGAATTGCCAGATTTACAGAAAAACTTGTTTTACCGACGCCACCTTTGCCGGATGTAACCGTAATAACTCTTGCTGTTCGTTTTTTTTCATCAATTTCCTGCTTTTTAATTATATTTCGTAAGCTTTCTGCCTGATCCATTCCACACCTTCCTTTCTCGCCATAGAATTAGTTCGTATGATTATCACTTAGTAATTTTTTTGCCACTCTCTGCGGATCCATCTCGCCAATGTCTTCCGGAACATTTTGTCCCCACGTTACATAAGACAATGGACAATTTGTTTTCACTCTCATATTCAACATGATTCCCGCTGAAGACGTTTCGTCAAGTTTCGTAAAAATAAGACTAAAATCCGTAAGCACTGAGTAGACTGACGCAATCTTTTGTAAGTCACTGTATTTTGTACCTGCATTTAGTACCAGGTAAACCTGTCTTTCATTCACCGGAATCTGCTCAAGCAATGCCCGGATGTCTTCCATCTGCTCTTTGCTTCTATGAGAACGTCCGGCAGTATCAATCAAGCAGACATCATACTGCTTAAGTTTTTCAAGATTATCCCCCAATTCTTGAGGACTGTAAATCACCTCAAGCGGGACGGATAAAATATTTGCATAAGTCTTTAACTGTTCCACCGCTGCAATGCGGTAAGTATCTGCTGTTACGAGTGCAATTTTTGCATGCTTCTCTAATTTTAATTTCGAAGCAATTTTAGCAATGGTTGTTGTTTTTCCTACTCCGGTTGAACCAAGGAAAAAGATAAATTTCGTCTTTGCATTTTCCTCTGACTTAATGCTGTAAGGCTGCCCTAACATCAAGATGATCTTCTGGTAAATATTTGCCAAAATCTGGTCTAACGGTGCATTTTTAGCAAGCGAACGATTCACCTCATCCATAATGGATTTTGCAATTTCTTCATCCACTTCATTCTGAACTAACTGCTGATATATCAACTCTTTATAGGCCTTTGTTTTTTCATCCTCCTCATCCTCTTCTTTGGATTCAGGAACCTCTTTTGGCTCTACGTTCTCTTTTGGCTCCGAAACCGGTATTTCGAGTGTTTTCTCAACTTTCTCGGTCATACCTTCTTTCTGCATCATCTGTTTCTCCAAAAGAGCTTGCAGCATACTAATACGTTCTTCTAAACTGCTGTTATCCGGTGCATCTGTCTTTTTCTCTGTTTCTGAAAATTTGCCTGCTTCAACCGGCCGCTTCTCTTTTGCCGCTTCCTCTTGTGAGTACAGTGGCGTCTCATCCAATGCTGCTGTCACCTCAACCTTTCCGCGGACAAATAACTTCGCAAGACCTTTTGGTTTTACCTTCTTAATATTCATGACAATGGCATTATTCCCCAATTCGTTTTTTGCCATTTCAATTGCATCTTTTTCTGATTTTGCTAAAAACTTTTTGATAATCACTCTACCGTCACCATCCCAACTGATTGTAATTCAACATCGGAATCAATTTCATTATATGACAATACATGCAGATTCCTAAATTGTTCTTGCGTTAATTTTTTCAGGTACATACGAACAATCGGCGAAGTAATAATAATCGGCGTTCGTCCCAGTTCCTCTAATTTGTCTGTCTCTTCCCGTAAAGAAGTCATCAGCCGGTTTGTATAATCCGGGTCAAGTGCCAGATAAGCACCCTGTTCGGTCTGTTTCACCGAATCCATAATAACCTGCTCTACGTTCGGATCCAATGTCACAACGCTGGTTGTTTCATTGTTATTAAAATACTGATTTGAAATTGCACGTTTCAAACTCTGTCTGACATACTCCGTCAATACATCCGTATCATGCGTTGTCGGCGCATAATCGGCTAACGTTTCAAAAATTGTAACCAAATCTCTTATGGAAATGCCTTCTGCCAAAAGATTCTGTAACACCTTTTGGATTTCTCCAACATTTAACAATTTTGGAACCAGTTCTGATACCAGCGTCTCGTTTGCCTCCTTCACATTCTCAATCAAGTTGTGTACATCCTGTCTGGTGAGAAGTTCATCCAGATGTGAGCGGATAATTTCCATCAAATGTGTCGCAATAATTGATGGCGGATCAACTACGGTATAACCAAGGGATTCTGCCCGCTCACGCTGACTTTCCGTAATCCAAATTGCCGGCAGATGGTACGACGGTTCAAACGTAGGAATACCGGAAATTTCTTCTTCTACATAACCAGGATTCATCGCCATGTAGTGGTCAAACAAAATTTCTCCCTCACTAACCGGCACGCCTTTTATCTTAATCAGATACTGATTTGGATTGAGCTGAATGTTATCACGTAGTCGAATCATCGGAACAACACAGCCAAGCTCTAATGCAATCTGTCTTCGTATCATAACCACACGGTCTAGCAAGTCACCGCCCTGGTTGACATCGGCAAGTGGAATAATTCCATATCCAAATTCCAGTTCAATGGCATCCACCTGCAACAGTGAACTGACATTTTCCGGTCTCCTGATTTCCTCTGCGGATTCCTCTTCTTCCGAAACTGCCTCGTCTGTCTCTGTCATCTCCAATTGATTTGCTATCATTCTTGCCGTCAGTAAAAACATAATTCCATAGGCACAAAATACCAACATGTTCAGTGGCGTAAACAAACCTAAGCCAATCAAGGCAATACCAACAATATTAAGTACTTTCGGCGTAGAAAAAAGCTGCCTTCTCAAAATATTGCCAACATCCGCTTCTTTGGAACCTTTCGTTACCAAAATACCGGTGGATAATGAAATCATAAGGGATGGAATCTGGCTTACCAGACCATCACCAATTGTCAAAATCGAATATCTCTGAACCGCTGCATTAATGTCCATGCCATTCATCAGAACACCAATCGCAATACCACCAACGAAGTTCAAAACCGTAATTACTAAGCCCGCCGTCGCATCTCCCTTGACGTACTTTGTAGCACCATCCATGGAACCAAAGAAAGCCGATTCCTGTTGAATCTTTTCGCGGCGTTCTTTTGCCTCCTCATCCGTTATGGCACCTGTATTCAAATCAGCATCAATTGCCATCTGTTTACCGGGCATCGCATCCAGTGTAAAACGCGCTGTTACTTCTGACACACGCTCGGAACCTTTGTTGATAACAAGTAACTGCATGATAACCAATACAAAGAACACAATAGCACCAACAACTAAGTTACCACCACCGACAAAGTTACCAAATGTATCAACTACATTACCGGCATCTGCCTTCAGCAAAATATTTCTTGTAGAACTGACATTCAACGACAATCGAAATAACGTCGTCAAAAGCAGTAACGTCGGAAATGCCGACATATCAAGAGGCTCTTTAGAAAACAATGCATTAAACAAAATAATCATCGAAAGTGCAATATTTAATGCAAATAACAAGTCCAGCAAAAAGAGCGGAACCGGAATAATTAAGCATAAAATAGGTACTAAGATAAATGCACCTAACACCATATCTTCGCGACGCATTGCTTTTCCTCCTTTACGTTTTTTCTATCAAAATCAACTTACTTTTCCTTGTAATCCATATACATAAGCTAAAATCTCTGCAACCATCTGGTACAATTCCGGCGGAATCTGCTCTCCCAATTCTACATTGTGATACAACATTCTCGCCAGAGGCTTATTTTCTACAATTTCAATCTTATTTTCCTTTGCTACTTCACGAATACGGCCAGCCAGATAATCCGCACCCTTTGCCACAACAATTGGTGCCTCAGCTACTTCCTTATCGTATTTCAGTGCAACCGCTAAGTGAGTCGGGTTTGTGATAACTACATCCGCCTCCGGCAGTTCCTGCATCATACGTCGTCTTGACGCCTCTTGCATCTTTCTTCGAATCTGGCCTTTAATCTGTGGATTTCCTTCCGTATTTTTATATTCGTCTTTGACTTCCTGTTTTGTCATTTTCATGTCATTGTTAAACTTGCGTTTCTGGTACATCCAGTCCGCAAAAGCAATGACAAAGAAAACAGCCGTAATCTGAAAGGCAATATTTAACACGGTACTAACAATCAAGCTAACCGCTGACCAGATATCAAGCTGATAAATGTTGACAATCATGCCCCATTCATCTTTTAGCGCCTGATATACCACGTAGAACAAAATTCCTACTTTAACAACCGCCTTAATCAATTCAAATATTTTATCTTTTGAAAACATCCGCTTAAAACCGCTAATTGGATTAATTTTATTCGGTTTTGGCTGTAACGGCTTTAATGTAACTTTCCATTTGACCTGAACAACATTTACAACAAATGCGCCAATCATCGCAAGTGCTAACATCGGCAGTAACGCAATGGTAATCTCCTTAAGGCCAAACTGAAGCAAACCATCAGCACGCTTAACGGTAAATACATCCGTTGCATAGTCGTTGATATTTCCATAATAAAACTGAAACATGTCATACAACCGCTTCATCATAAAACTGCCGAACACTTTTAAGCATCCAAATAATACAAGCAATAAAACTGCCGTGTTCAAATCCTGGCTCTTTGGAGCCTGTCCTTCTTCTCGTGCCTTATCCAGCTTTTTGGGTGTCGCGGGTTCTGTTTTTTCACCGCCCTCACCGTCTTTGGCAAAAAGCTGAAGGTTATAGGAATATACCAAATAATCACCTGCCAACTCATCCGACTTTTCACTTCGGTGTAAACAAATGAATCACCTGTGTGATTACGTCCTTCATTTCACCAAAAATGTAATCTGAAACCATCGGAAAACTCTGTATCACAATTACCAAAACAGCCAGTCCTGCCAGCACCTTAATCTGCATACCAACCACAAACATGTTCATCTGTGGTGCTGCCTTAGCAAGTACACCAAGCACAACATTAATCAGCAGCATACAACAGAAAACCGGCAGTACAATACGCACCGCAATGATAAAATAATTCGCAATAAAATCAACCACGATGTTTTTCAGTGAAACGGTGTCAAACACCGCTTTTCCAACATTGAAATAGGAAAAAGAATCCACAATTGCCCGAATGATGTAATAATGCATATTGGTAACAACTAACATGAGCATAAGCAGATAATTGTACAAACTTCCGGTTACGGAAAACTGCATATTCACCATCGGGTCAAACATATTTGCCATGGATAATCCCATTTCCATATCCATCAACTGTCCCGCCAGGTTAATAATGTAAAAACACATACTGCACATCAATCCAAGAACCACACCAATCATAGATTCTTTCAAAACGAGTGCTGAATATCCAAACACCCCGGAATACGTCAAATCGACAACCGGAGTGACCTGAATCACCACTAAGGACATAAAAACGCTCATTGCCGCACGAATCCGCATCGGCACAGACGAATAACTAAAAAATGGTGCTGTCATAATAAACCCGGAAACTCTCATCAAAATCAAGAGATAAAACTCCAGGTGTTCGAGCGTAAATGTCATTCTCAGCCTCCTGCATAAAGAGCAAATTTTTCACACAGTTTTGTAAAAAGTTCCACGCAATTGTTCATAATCCATCCACCACATATAAGCATTGTAATGAATATTGCCAATAGTTTCGGAACAAAGGTTAAAGTCTGCTCCTGAATGGAAGTAACTGTCTGAAAAATACTAATTACCAGTCCAACAATCAGGGAAACTAACAACAACGGAGCACTACATTTAATGATACACCAAATCATATCGACTGTCACATCAAGTACATCTGCATCTGTCATCTAATCGCCCCCTGTCAGTAAAAGGTTTTGACCAACTGTCCAATCACGAGATTCCAGCCATCTGCTAAGACAAACAATAATATCTTAAACGGCATCGAAATCGTCGTCGGCGGCAGCATCATCATACCCATCGACATAAGTGTCGATGCCACTACCATATCAATTACGATAAACGGCAAGTATATCAAAAAGCCGATAATAAACGCAATTCGTAATTCACTTATCATAAACGCCGGTATCAAAACAAGAGTCGGTATCTCATCTTCTTTTTCAATGGAAACATCATTGCTCTGTTTCTCAATTTCCATAAACAAGCGGATATCCTTCCGGTTCGTCTGCTCAAACATAAATTTGCGGATTGGTTTGAGTCCGGCATTTAATGCTTCTTCCTGAGTAAGTTTCCCCTTATCATATGGCTGAATATCTTTATTTATCTGTGTCATAACAGGTGCCATAATAAAAAGGGTCAAAAACAACGCAATTCCAATCAATACCTGATTAGGTGGTGAAGTCTGCGTTCCCAATGCCGAACGGACAAAATGAAGAACGACAATAATTCTTGTAAAGGAAGTTACCATAACAAGCAAAAACGGTGCTAACGACAACAATGTCAACACCAAAATCATCTTCATACTTGCCGATAAGCTGGAGCTTCCGGCATTGGAAGTAATATTAAACTGAAAATCCTGCGGAGAGTCCGGGTCCTGCACTTCTCCTTTGGAACTGCCACTTGCTTCGCTTATATCTGATTTTGAACTAACCGGTGCCGCATGCACATAAATTGTGGCACTACAAAAAAAGGTTAATATACAAAGCATGGCTAACAGAATTACAACTCGTACAGATACTTGATGTGCTTTCTTCTGTGTCTTCATAAATACCAACCTTTTCTAATTTTCTTTCTTATTTTTGTTCAACTTGTCAAGCAGTTCTTTAAACGAAACTTTCTGACCATTACGAACTTCTTCTGAAAAATCCAGTTGAGCTTCATCCAATGGTGTTAAAAAGGTAATCTGATCCTTTGTAACACCAATGGAATAATATTTCTTGCCTAACTGAATAATCTGAATGTATTTCCCATTCGTAATTTTAAACGTCTCAATCACCTTAATATTACGTGACTGGCTCTGTATCATCCCAGATTTTGCAATCCATTTTGTCACATAATACGTCCCGGCAAGGACAAGGACAAAGACAACAACAACAGCGGTCAACTGTAAAATATTCTCAAGCATTAGCCAATAGCCTTCTTAACAGCCTCTAATACACGATCTGCCTGGAAAGGTTTTACAATAAAATCCTTTGCACCAGACTGAATGGATTCGATAACCATTGCCTGCTGACCCATAGCGGAACACATAATAACCGTAGCATTCGCATCAGCTTCTTTAATCTTTTTCAGAGCCTGAATACCATCCATCTCCGGCATTGTGATATCCATCATTACAAGGTCCGGTTTTGTTTCGTTGTATTTCTCGACAGCTTTGAGTCCATTCTCTGCTTCCCCTGCGACATCATATCCATTCTTTGTCAGAATATCTTTGATCATGACTCTCATAAATGCTGCGTCATCACAAATTAATACACTCTTTGCCATTATAACTTTCCTCCATTTTATTCTTTAATAATTTCGGTTACACGAATACCGAAACTTTCCTCAATCACAACAACCTCGCCCTTGGCAACAAATTTCCCATTTACAAGAACATCAATTGGCTCCCCTGCCAACTTATCCAATTCAATGATTGTTCCCGGAGCAAAATCCAGAATTTCCTGAATTGACTTACGGGTTCTTCCTAACTCAACCGTAACTTCCAATGGAACATCCATAATCAAATCAATGTTTTCCGGTGCAATTCCGTCAAGCTGAGGTGCCTGAGCAAAATTTTGGAACTGTGCCGGCTGTATATTAATATCCTGTGGTGGAACAGCATACATTGGCTGCTGCATTCCTGCCATAGGTTGTTGTTGTGGATTTGCAAAATTTTGTGGCACTGCCTGTGGCTGTGGCGCCGGTGCTGCCGGCTGTGCCTGTGGCTGCGGTGTTGGTGTTGGTTCCGGTACCGGCTGCGATGCCGGTTCTACGGCAACTGCCTGGCTTGCAGGAGCGTTCTCAGCCGAATCACCACCTGTCTTACCAACAAACTGCTGATAAATCAATCTGGCAAATTCGATTGGGTACAACTGCATAATCTCACTGTCAACCAAATCACCAATTTCCATTCGGAAAGAAACCCGTGCAAATAACTGCCCGGACAAATCACCAAGAGCAGCCTCATCTAATCCCTCTCCAAAATCAACTCTCGTAGCAGTCGGCGGACTAATATCCACCTTTTCATTAATCATGGATGACATCGATGTCGCTGCCGAACCCATCATCTGATTCATCGCTTCACAAATAGCACTCAAATGTAAATCACTTAATTCGGTGTCATCGACGTTGGTTCCGTCACCGCCCATCATAAGGTCAGTAATTACCTTTACATCCCTTTCTTTCAATATTAATAAATTTTTACCTTGTAAGCCCGTCTTATAAGATATGTAAATGAAAACAACCGGAGCCTCGCACTGTGCAGACAATTCCTCTAGTGTCGTGTAGGAAACAGTAGGAGTTGTAATATCAACCCGGTTATTAACCAAAATCGACAACGTCGTTGCCGCCGTCCCCATACTTATATTTGAAATTTCACCTAACGCATCCGATTCTTCCGGAGTCAGCTTCTCGGCTTTCGAAATATCGCTTGATGTCTGTACGGCATCCGATGCTGCTTCTTCTGAAGTGCTATCCGCATCCACATTGCCTAATAACGCATTAATCTCTTCCTGCGATAACATTCCGTCCATTGCACTACTCCTCTCTGTAAATTGATTTTATTTTTACTGCATAGGAATCTTCATAAGCTCCCGGGATTGCAGAAAATTTCTTTATGTTGCCAACATAAACATCCAATTCATCTTCCAGCCTCGTGTTTACTTTTATAATATCCCCCGGCTGCAAATGAATGAAGTCATTCACCGATATCGCGCTTCGTCCCATAATCGCACGAACCGGAATCTGAGCTCTCTGTAATGATTCTTCCAGGTAATCTCTATATGTACCGTCTCCGGTTGCTACAGAAGTGGAGTACCAGTATTTAGTGTTCACCTTATCAATCACCGGCTCTAATACCGCATATGGAATACAAACATTCATAAGTCCCTCTACTTCACCAATTTTAATGCTCATCGTAACAATCGATGTCATCTCATTTGGTGTAACAAACTGAGCAAACTGCGAGTTTGTCTCAATCCTCTCAAGCATCGGCTCCAACACCTGAACAGTATGCCACGGTTCCACTAAAAGGTTTGTGCAAACTACCATAATGCGTTCAATAATTGTCAATTCTATTTCCGTAAATTCGCGATTTTTCTCCAACGGCTTTCCACCGCCTCCAAGCATTCGGTCAACAATAGCAAACCCAATTTCCGTTGACACTTCCATAATAATGTTACCATCAAGTGGCGCAAAATTTACAACACCTAGTATAACCGGATTTGACAAGGAATTGGAAAACTCCTGATAAGTAACCGCCTCCGAATGCATCACTTCAACCTGTACGTTCTTACGAAGATATACTGGCAGATTTGTGGAAAGAAGTCTGGCATAATGCTCAAAAATAAATTCAAGCGTTCGCAGATGCTCTTTTGAGAACTTGGATGGTCTCGCAAAATCATAATCCTTAATCTGTCGATCATCCGTCTCACCCGCCTCATCTGGGTCAAATTCACCACTATTAAGCGCGGATAACAAATTATCTATCTCATTCTGCGACAATACGTCACCCATTTGTTCTCACCTCTTTTCTCACACTGTTGTTTATTATATCATATTTCCTTCATAAACTAAAGTCTTTTTTTCGATTCTTACAATCAGGCAATCAATGGATCTTTTAACGAAATCTCAACAACTGCCTTTGTATTGTATTTTTCCTGAATTTTCTTCACAATTTCAGAACGAACCTTTACCAAGTCTAATGTTGTAGCTGTATAACTTCCAAGTGTTTCTTTCACAATATCATCTACATAAATATCATTGGTCTGAATCGATTCACTCACCTTTTTATAATCATCGGCTTTGCTGTTAAAAGAAATTGTAAAACCGGCAAGCTGCGCATAATGGTTGCTGTCGTCACCAGCATCTTTTTTTAGGTTAATATTTACTGCCGAATCATAAGTTTTCGTATAAGCCACCAAATCATCAATTGTATAGTCCTGCTCTTCGGAATTTGGGTCATCAATATTTAAATCAATCACCGATGCCACTTTATCAACCAGAGCAGCTGTCTTATTTGAGGCAGGTACAATAGAAAAGACAAGTACAATCCCCAATACAAGATTCACAATTGATACCGCCATAACAATAATGGTCAATATATTCTTCTTCATAAGAAATTCCTCCATTTACTTACTTGTATAAATCTTAATCTCAACACGCCGGTTCTGAGCGCGTCCTTTTCTTGTTTTATTGGATGCCACCGGCTCATACTCACCCATACCGGAAATCTCAATTTCCGTCTCCTTTGGCTTCATATGTTTTTTATTTACCAAATATTCAAACACCGTATTCGCACGTGCTGTTGAAAGCATCATATTGTTCTTGTATCTGCCGGAAATTGGAACATTATCCGTGTGTCCTTCAATTTTGATCCGATGGTCTGCATATCGCTTCAAAATATCTCCGACTTTGCTCATCAAAGGCACCATGTTTTTCTTAAACTCAATATCGCCGGATTCAAAAAGCAGTGCACCATTTAATGAAATTTGAACAAATTGATATTTTTTATCCATATTAATGTTAATCTGGTCTTCCACGTTCTGATGTTCTGCATCCTGTGTGAGTTCTTTGTACAATTTTTCTGCCTTTTCCTTTTGTTCCTGCTGTTGTTTTTTTAAAAATTCCTCTTCTGCTTTCGCTTTATCATTCATCGGCTTTTCTCCGGTTGACTGGTTGCCCTGCTCAGATTTGTTACCATCCTGCTTGTCAACCTGTTCTTCCGATTTCTGATTGTCCTCTCCGGAATTTTCATATTCGTTAAAATACTCCGAAATCGAAACGAGTTGATCGGTTCCACTTGATACAAATGCACCTTCCCCAACAGCAGCACCGCCACCATCAAAGATATTAATCCGCTCCGTCATGGATGTTACTAACTGTTCGTACTTATCAGCATCGACAGTCGACATTGAAAACAAAAGGACGAAAAAACAAAGCAAAAGATTCATCAGGTCGGCAAAGGTATTAATCCATCCGGCGCTAATACCCTCCTGTTCCGCCTTCTTTTTCTTTCGGGCCATTAAGCGTCACCACCTTGTCCGCTGCCTTTATTACCACCACCAAGAACTTCTTCTCTCTCACTAGGTGCAAGGAAAGATTTCAGTTTTTCCTCAATCACACGTGGATTTTCACCTGCCTGAATAGAAAGAATTCCTTCGCAGATAACTTCCTTCATCATAATTTCTTTCTGGTTTTTCGCACGCAGTTTTGTTGCAATCGGGATACTGATCCAATTGGCAATCAGCGAACCATATAAAGTAGTAACCAACGCAACCGCCATGTTCGGTCCAATTGAACTTGGATCATCCAAACGTTTTAACATGTTAATCAATCCAATCAAAGTACCAATCATTCCCCATGCAGGACCCATAGCGGCCAAGTTATCCCAAAAGCTGTAAATTTTGCTATGTCTCTGCTCAATGCAATCAAGTTCTGTCTCTAGAATACTTGATACCAATTCCTGATCCGTGCCATCAACAATCAACATAATTCCCTTCTTCAGGAAATCATCATCTATGTCACTGGCTGCCTCTTCTAACTGCAAAAGCCCTTCTTTACGAGCTACGTTTGCCAAATCAATAATTTTATGTATCGTCTCCCCCTCGCTGGATTCCTGTACTTTGATTGTCAAAAGGAATGACTTTAAGCAGTTTATAAGTTCTCCAATGCTGCCGGACATCGTCAGCATACACATCAAACATCCAACAATAACAATCAAAAAGGACGGATAATCCCAAAAGTTTCCCAATGCAGCAAATCCTAAGTCACCAGAAACAATACCATATACTACGGCTCCCGCACATCCTACGAGGCCTATAATTGTAGCTATATCCAAAACGACACCACCTAACTGTTACATGTTATTTCTTTCTCGTATAATTTTACTAGATTTTTCACTTCTTGTCTACTTTCTTTTACAATTATTTTTTTTCCCGTTGTTAAAGTTATCACCGTATCCGGTGTTTCCTCTACCATTTCAATCAAATGGTTATTAACGGTAAGTAATGAACCATTCATTCTTGTCACATCAATCATAAAACCCTCCTTACTTGTAAAAGCACACTGACCCATCCGCATAATTCATGCGGATGGGTCAATATGCCTTATCATTATCGTTTCAGATTAATGAGTTCCTCAAGCATTGTATCAGATGTAGTAATAACACGGGAGTTTGCCTGAAAACCACGTTGTGTCGTAATCATATTGGTAAACTCGGTTGCCAGATCAACATCGGACATTTCCAAAGCTCCGACTGAGAATTTACCGACTTCTGAAATATCCACACCAATTCCATCAAAATCACCGGAGTTCAAGGTTGCTGCATACATGCTGTTTCCAACCGCCTCTAAGCCGGATGGATTAGCAAATGTTGCCACTGCGATCTGTCCTAACAATTTTTTGTCACCGTTACTGTATAAACCATAAATCATACCATCGGTCTGAATTTTGAAACCATTTAAAGTTCCTGCCGCATTACCGGCTCCATCCCCGTTGTTATTGCTGTCACCACGGTTTGGTTTTACTTTACAGGTTTTATTGCTCGCATACATCGTCAAATCCGAGAAGTTAACATCCACACCACTGGTTGGATACGAATTTCCGGTATCACTTAAGTTTAATTTCAGCACCTTGCCATCAGCACTGCTTACACTGGTAAATGCACCGGTCACCGGATTAAAGGTAAGTGTTGGCCAGTCTGTATCCGCAGGGAATGTAATGTCACCGCTGCTTGGATCTACCTTGTAATTTGTACCGCCAAGGTCTAATGAATTAAAGTTAATTTTCTGCTCAGTAGATACATAATTACCGGTCGCGTCATCTTTCTTTTTCAAAATAGATTTACCATCTGCACCAAGAACATCATGAAGACGAACACTGTATGTATTTGGCGCATCCGCACTCGTCTGGATAATACTGAGTTTTGCTGTACACAAATTACCTAAATTATCATAAAAGCTGACTGCCATTGGGTAACCGGCTCCATCTGCACTATAAGCAACTAAAGGGTCTTTTTGGTCTACATTTCCGGAAAGGGAAACTTTTGTTGTCGCATTTGGGTCGGAATAAGCATTCTCACCACCCATAAGATTCAAGGTGGATACAGTATCTTTACGGATTTCTCCGTTCTCATCAACACCCCATCCAAGAACAGAAGCACCATTTGTTGTACAATATAAAGTACCATTTGCATCAATATCCAGCGCCCCGGATTTTGTGAAATATGTATTTCCATTGCTTCTTACAATCAAAAACGCATCACCGTTAATCATAAGATCCATGCCGCGATCGGTACGCTGCGTTGCTCCGGTACCACTTAAGTCCACGCTAATTGCTGCCACGTTAGAACCAAGACCAATCTGCACCGCGTTCGTTCCTGCTGTGCCGGTTGTTGCGTTCGGACCGGATGCATTCTGTGTTGTCTGATAAAATACATCGGTAAAGTTTACTGTACTTCCACGGAAACCAACCGTATTTACGTTTGAAATGTTATTACCAATTACGTCCATCTTTGTCTGATGAACTTTCAATCCGGATACACCGGAATACAATGATCTCATCATAATGAATCACCCTCCAATTTTACTATCGTTATGCTCTCTCTGTCAGTCAAGAGCATGTATGCTTCCTGTTAAGGGCCAGCATATATTTGTTTTCAGTTAATTATCGCTCCATCGATATTGGTAAATACAGCATTTTTTGTGTCATTTACCGCAGTAATCACCAGATTATTCTTCACATTCACAATAAACGCAAAATCGTCAACCATAACTAAGGACTCTTTCATTCCTTTTGCTTTCGCCTTACAGGTTGCCTCTAACAGTCTTTCTTTCTGATCTGCCGACATATCAATCTGTCTGGTTTCTAATCGCTTTGACGCATGTTTGGAAAATAAGATTTCATCAAACGATGCCGTATTTGTCTGCACGGTCTGTTTTTTTACCTGTCTCTGTGAATCTGTTGTCTGCATCCGGTGACGAATCTGTTCCATGGATGTAAAACTATTCGTTACATTCATAGCACCCGACCTCCTTGTCACACTTATTCAGCCTCTGTCTTCTCTGTTTCTTCAGCTTTTTCGGTGTCTTTATTCACATCCGAAGAATCCTTATCTCCGTTTGGAATACCACTTCGTACTACTTTGATACATACCTTATCTTTGACTGTTGTTTTAAGCGGATCATCAAAGTAAAAGCCTAAATAATAATCACCCGGCTCTAATTCACTGAAAGCTTCCGGGGAAATGGTTACCGTTCCATTATCGTACTTTAGATACTTGGAATCTATGTACTGGCCGTTTAGCACAACTGCCACACTGCTTGCCTCATATCCTTTACTTCCTAAATCAATAGAAACATCAATAAGGGATGGGTTTGAAAGATCATATGTCTTCGTTTGTGCTGTAACGCTTGGCAAATACTCTTTAATAGCATAATAACTATCCATTACCTGTACCAAATCGTCTAAGTCATACGAATTTCCATCAACAACCAACATAGCCTTGCCATTCTTCATTTCGACACAATCTACCGTTCCGCGTACTTCTTTGTAAGTTCCCGCAGAATCAGTTGTCTGTACAATAACTTCTTTGCCAACCAAACTGTACGCACTTGTATTTGACATCGTAGAACTCATATTGGTCATCTGTTCAAGCGCAGAGAACTGTGCTAACTGAGAAATAAACTGTGTATCATCCTGTGGATTTAACGGATCCTGATTCTGAAGCTGAGTCACAAGAAGTTTTAAAAACTCATCTTTACCAAGTTCACTTGAACCTCTTTGATTAACTTTACGCTCAGTTGTTCCATACGTTAAATCTTCCAACGCTGTCGTCAAATCACTTGTACTGCTTACTGCCATCTTCTCACTTCCTTTCTAAGCCGTATAATCGACCATACTATTAACGTCACGCCGTTCAGACGCTGTCGTCAAATCTTCATTCTTTTCCTCATCCGAAAAACTTTCATTCGGACGGAATTTGCGGTTTCCGCTCTGTTTGGAACCGGTCTGCTCTTGTCCTTCGCCGTCCTTTTTCAGTCCAAACTCAGCGACTGTCACTTCTACCTCATCCACTTTAAGTCCCTGCTCGTTAAAAGCTTCTTTTAAGTGAATCATCTGACTTTCAAGCGCTTCTTTTGCCATCTGGTTTTCTACAACCATCGTCGCTGTCGCAATTCCTGCGCTTGCTGCCACCGTGATATTGACACGGCCTAGGCTTGCCGGATTTAAGCGAAGTTCCATACTGGTCGTTTCCGGCATTACACGGATGCGAACCTGTCGAACAACCTGCTCCACAATCTGATTCATCGTCTGTGTTACACTCTGCCCCTTCATGCCACTTGATTTTTCAAGTGCTTGTGAAAGACGGTCTGTAAACGTTTCCGCCATCGTAGCATGGGTAGGAACCAATGAATCATCACCCTGCGACATCTCACTGTCATCACGCATGGACATATCCTGCTGTGAATCTTTTTGCAAATTTGAAGAATTTGCATCTTCCACTATTGCGGTCATGGTATTCTCCACTGTTCCTGTCTGGTTTAACGTATCTTTCATAGTGTCCGTTTCACTTGCCGCCTGCAATGTATCCACTGCCTGCTTTAACAGTTCCAGCATCGCCTCTGCCTTAAGAGAAGCAAGTTCTTCCTTCGTTACACCGAGCGTGTCACACACAAAATCAGTAAGTGCATCAGTCACTTCTGAAAGTTCTGTATTCAACGCATCATTAGTTAAAAATGCACTCGCATCTTCTACGCCATGCACACCGAGAACCAGCTGTTTAAGCGCATCCGCATTTACTGCCATAATACCACTCTCACTGTCACAAAGGATGAGTGATTCCGGCTGTAAATCGAGTGAATTTAAGATATCCTGTAACTCATCGTTTGTAAGTCCAAACAAATCCTGTAGTAAAACCGTTACCTGCGAAGCAAGAACAACGGTAACTTCTTCGATATCCAGTTCGTCATCCGCCATCTGATTTACTGTCAGCGAATCCTGCGTATCGTTTGAAGCCGCTGTGTCGGATTTTGTACTGATAGCTTTTGATTTCTGATAACGGTTTGCCGCTAACTCTTTTTTCGCCATGCGATTATCTACTCTATCATCCGGTACAAAACCATCCATGGTCTTTTTTGTCTGCTGCTTATTTCCCTGACTGCTCATTACGGCCTCAAACAAGGTACCTTTTGCCTTTTCGCTTTTCTCAGCAACTGCTGCAGCAGCCTTTGGCAGAACATTTGAAATTCCCTGCATCGTCATTTCATTTCCCTCCTTTCTTCTTAAAAATCTACTACAAATTTTATATCGGCATTTACCTGTCTTTTCTTTAGTTTTTATTTGTTTTTCATCGCCGTCATCTTCGTCGTAACCTGAGCTGCCGTCGTTGGTTTCATGTTCTGCAAAATCAAAGCACTTTTCGAAGTCTGCATACTGTCAAGTATCTTTGCAACCAAAGTTAAATCATTGGTCATCTCGGACAAAATTGCTGCTGCGCTGGCAGGTTCCATTTTGCCGTATGCATCCGCCTGATCCTTGATTTCCTGCGAATACTCATAATCCTTGCAGACTTCCTTATAAATTTTTTCTGCATTGTCCGGCTCTATTTCTTCATAGTATTTTTTAAACTCTTCCGTATCCGGTGCCTTATCGTTATAAACGACGTTTTTATCAAACTCCTGCACACGTTTTGCAAACGCACTCTGTTCCTGCTCAAATTTCTTTAATCGGTTAATTTCCGCCTGCAGATCGGACACTTCACTCTGGTTGGCACTGCCGGCATTTTTATTTGCTGCGAGCTGGCTCTCAAGCTCTTTAATTCTCGCATTTGCCTCCGTCAGATTATCATATTCTTTACTTGTCGATGTATCACTCTGATTCTGTGCCGGTTCCGGCAAAATCATATTCACAACTGGAACATCTTTCAAAACCGGATATAGCACTTCACTTCCGAAATTTCCCACATCCAGTTTAATCAGCACACCAAAAATAGCAAGCCATATCACAACAATCACAAGCACAATCAGTACCGTAACAATTTTGCTTCCTGTACTTTCATCTGTCGACACCTTATTTTCCTTATTCTTATCTTTTTTTGCCATGACAAATCTCCTTTCACTCGAATTTCTCTGCACCATAGCGGTAGCTCACAAGCTCATCCACTTCTTTTTGCTCTTTTTGATTTTCTTCCGCTACAAATTTTTCAAAAGCCTTTTCTTTTAACTTTTCAAAAGTCTTTCTTTCCTTCATTGCTTCATTGAGATGTTCTCTTGCCACCTCAACTTCTTTTTCTTTCTGCTTTACGACTAATATCTGCTGTCGCAAATACATTCGAAAAATCTCAACGTCATCTTCCCTTCTCCTTATCTGCCCGACTTTCAGATTTTCAAGCATTGCTTCTTTCAACGTCTGCTTTCCTGCTTCCAGTCTGTTTTCACACTGTTTTTGCATAAGCAGTGCCTCCTGAAGGGAACGGTTCGCCTGCGCAAAATTATTTTTCGCCTGCTCTTCAAGCTTTTCTTTCATGTTCAAAATATTCTGCATGGAAAAAATAAATCGTGCCATCGTTCACCCTCTCTATCCTTCCTCTACGGAACCCTCTTCAAAAATATCCCGCATCATCTGAATAATGTCATCAAATAAAAATTTTTCATCGGTTCCTTGACGAAGGAATTCATTAACGGCATCAATTTTTTCTATCGCGAAGTCAATTTCCTTATTGGAACCGGGGCGGTAAGCACCGATATTTATCAAATCTTCTGCATCCCGGTAAACCGCCAGTATATTTTTCATCTTTCCGGCTAATTTCTTATGTTCTTTGGACGCCACAACACTCATAACACGGGATATACTCGCTAAAACATCAATTGCAGGATAATGATTTCTCTGTGCCATGGAACGCGACAGAACAATATGTCCGTCTAAAATACCACGCGCCGTATCGGCAATCGGCTCGTTAAAATCATCACCATCAACCAA
>OLRA01002453.1_pt1 | contig 18606 bp, 16 predicted proteins | sample 1673011 | NCBI WGS metagenome assembly OLRA01 (sample SAMEA3136746, study PRJEB25190) | human gut metagenome | reverse complement strand
TGCTGTCATGCCATGTCGGATCAGCCATATTTTTATCTTCATTTATCCCTGCTGCCTCACTTTATTTTTTGCCCGATGCCGGCGATGACGCGAAAAACAGCATCGGCTCTTCCTGCCAGCTGACAGCAGATTCTGCCGTGTACTTCCCGCCATTCACGTTCTTTTACATCCAAAGGCACAATCCCGCTGCCGATTTCATCCGTGATGATCACAATATCCGGATTATCTGACAGAATCTTTTCCGTCTCATCCGCCGGTATTTTGCCTGCCTGCATCCAACGGCGCACCAGCAAATGAAAATGATCCAGTACACCGGCACTTTTGATTGCTTCCATACTGCAGACTGCCCCATCTGCCACCCGGAATGGCTGCACCTGACAATTTTGAAGCACCCACTGCTGTTTTCCCTGAAAACAGCCGCCTGTTACAAATATCATATCTTTCTCCTCTTGTATTGACTATGTTACGCCAAAATTATTTTTCCAACAACAGTCAGCATCAGCATCACCAGTTCACAGGTCTGCAGAAACCATCCTGCCAGATCTCCGGTTGTGCCGCCGAATTCCTTCATCGCCATTTTATAATAATAAACAAATGTCAAAACGGCTCCCAGACTGCATAACAGTCCCACCGGAAGCCAGAGATAACACATCACAATTGCCGAAATAACAGCCTCCGCCGCCAACACCACAGTAACTGTCCTTTTCCTGGCCGGTTCTCTGAAAGCGGTCAGCATTCCGTCTTTGCGTGCACCTTTGAAGTTAACCGCCGCTAATCCGCTGAATGCCCGTTCCAGAACAAAAGCCATCGCCATCACAACAATTCCCTTTGCATCTATTTCACTCCAGGCCCCGGCCGACAAAATCAGATAAAAGCTGCAACCGATCACCGCAAAGGCCCCCACATGGGAATCCTTTAAAATTGCCAGCTTCTTCTCCCTGTCTCCATAAGAACTTCTGGCATCCGTTGTATCCATAAATCCATCCAGATGAATGCCGCCTGTCACCAATAAAGGCACCGCCATCAGGCAAACGCCTCTGAAAACAGATCCCGCCTGCCATTTTGTCAAAATATAAAAGACAGCCAGCTCCACCAGGCCGATCACCAGACCGATCACCGGAAACCAACAAAAGGCATAGCGCATATTTTTGTCATTCCAGTCTGCCCGTGGCATTGGTATCTTCGAATACATGGCAAATGCAATAATTAAAGACTGCATGTCACGCCCTCCTTATAAGGAACAGGGATCGAGTAAACAACCTCAACCGCCGTATCTGCTTTCCTTGTCAATGCCTGATTCAATTCTCCCAGACACTGCATATAAGCCCGGGTCCATGCATCATACTGCTGCATACCCTCTTCAAAGACGTTGATGCTGACAATGACCAAATGATCAGACACTTCAGTCAAAGCATCTATACCTCTCATAATTCTGTCTTTGACCCTGCTGGTATCCATACGCTCGAACTCTCCGGTACAATCCGCATTGCTGTCACTGCCGGAAAACATCTCGTTGGCCGCCAGATTAGACATACATTCCAGGAGCACACATGGTTTCTCTTTCTGCTCCTTTTTCAGACTTGCCTTCTGTCTGAAAGTTTCTGCCTCCAAACTTTCATCCCTGCAAAGACCTTCAATATCTGTATAACGTTCCACTGTTTCAAAACCTTTTCCTGCCCTCAATTGCCGATGCCGCTCAATTCTTTTTGCTGCTTCCTCTCCAAAGGGCTTCATTGCCGCCAGATAAATCAGCTTTTTCTGCTCTGTTTTGGCCAGCTGCAGCGCTCTGTTTTCCGCATATTCTGATTTGCCGCTGGCGCTTCCGCCTGTTACCAGTAATATCATTTACTCATCCGCCTGTCTTTTTGCATAGTTTTCATACGGTTCCACATGAATATCATCAAAAGTCTCCATCTGACGATATACCGCAAGCCCCATATCATATAAAACCATGGCTGCAGCCGCACCGGTTCCTTCCCCCAGACACATTCCTGCCTGGATCACCGGTTCAAGATGCAGATTTCTCAGTACTTTCCATGCTGCCGGTTCCGCTGAAATGTGAGATGCCAGAAGGTATGCCGTGCAGTCTGCATTGATCAAAGAAGCACACAGGGCACCTGCCACGGAAATATAGCCGTCCAGTACAATCGGTACACCAAAGACAGCACCGCCCAGACACATACCGGCCATGGCTGCGATTTCATAGCCGCCCAGATGTGACATCAGTTCAACCGCCGCATCTATTTTGAAAAACGGGCCATCTGGGATTTCAGAATCCTCTGTTGCTTTCCAATAACGCTTCACCGCCTGTTCGATAACGGCAACTTTTTTATTGTAGGATGCATCCGACAATCCTGCCCCACGTCCTGTCACTTCCTCCGCCGGAAGATTCAAAAGGACTGACACCAGGGCACTGCTTGGTGTGGTATTGCCGATCCCCATTTCTCCCATGCCGATCATCTCATACCCCTGTGTGAAAAGATCGGCCACAACTTCAATGCCTGCCAGAATCGCCCGAAGACACTGTTCCTGAGTCATGGCCGGTTCCACAGCAATATCGCCCGTTCCCTGGGCTACTTTACGGTCACACATGACCATCGGTTGAAATTCTTTATTCGGATAATGTTCACCCATCATTCCCACATCTACAGGAAATACATCTGCTCCGGCTTTTCCTGCCATAATATTAATGCTCGCCTTGCCTGAGGCAATATTATCCGCCACAATCTTTGTCACACTGCTGTCTGTCTGGGTCACCCCTTCCTTCACAACACCATGATCGCCGCACAGTACGACGATGGCACGTTTGTCCATTTTGACATTCACCGTATTCTCCATACCTGCCATTTTCACAACCGCACGTTCCAGTGCCCCAAGACTTCTTAATGGTTTGCCGATGCTGTCCCATCGCTGCCATGCCGCTTCCATCACTTTCTCGTTTGGCTGGCTGATCATAAATAACTGTTGATTCAATTGTGCTTTTAAAAATTTTATATCTTCCACTTTTCGTTCCTCATTTCCTGTTCTCATAGATAACCATCGGCATAATTTCTGCATGCTTCTACATAATGAAGGGCCATTTCCTCATCGGCCTGAAAATAAAAATGCGGAAATCCTGCCAGCAGCTGTTTCTTCTGATACATGCAATGCCATCTGCGTTCTGTCAACGGCTTATGGGCTTCAAAGCAGCCTTCTTCACAGGTCGTATCCCAATAATGAAATTCATGCACCGGCATCTGCAGCCCTTTCGGTCCCAGAATCGTGTCTGTTTCAGATGTCAAAACGGCATAACCAAAACGTACCAGACGTCCCTTCTTAACAGCCTTCCCCGGCACCAGTCCCACCATCGGCCAGAACCTTCCATCCGCATCTTCCATCGCCTCATGAAGATACATAAAAGCCCCGCACTCTGCCAAACACGGCATACCGCCCTCAACAGCCTCCCGAATAGATTGTTTCATAGATGCATTCTGTGACAGCTGCTCTCCGTGAAGTTCCGGATATCCGCCACCCATATAGAGTCCCGACAGATTCTCCGGCAGAGCGGCATCTGTCAAAGGGGAAAAATAAACAATCTCTGCACCAAGTTCCCGCAGGAAATCCAGATTATCTTCATAGTAAAAGCAAAATGCCGCATCCATGGCCACACCAATACGCAATTTGCCCGAACCCGCATCTTCCAGCCGCTGAACATGCATTGGATCTTCCTTCCAATTCAAGGGCTCTGCTGCCTCTGCAATCGTCTTTAACTTTCTAATATCTAATGTTTCTTCCAACAAACTTGCAAATTTCTGAATTTGTTCCCGAAGGGACACAATTTCCTCCGGCATCATCAGTCCCAGATGACGGCTTGGAAAACAGATCACCTCTGTTTCGGGCACATACCCAATAACAGCTATACCCAGTTTTTCTTCAATAATAGGTGTCAGGCGCTCACAGACACCCTTTGATACACGGTTCAGAATCACCCCGCGAATCATCTGATCCGGATACATGTCCATAAATCCCCGAATCAATGCCGCGATTGAAAGACTCATCCCCCGGCCATTGACCACAAGGATCACCGGCGTCCCGGTCTGCACGGACAGTTCATAGCTGCTGCCTCTGACAGAAACACCGCCAAGTCCGTCATAATATCCCATAACTCCTTCGATGACAGCCAGATCCGCCCCCTCTTTCATACAGGCCTTCCCCATCAGACTTCTTGTCCGATCCGGCGCTGTAAAAAAGGTATCCAGATTTCTGGATGGAATATTCAGGACAAATCGATGAAACATGGGATCGATATAATCAGGCCCGCATTTAAAGGATATCGGACGGCCAGCCCTGCGTAAAAGCTCCAAAAGTCCGCAGGTGATCATCGTTTTCCCACTTCCGCTCCCGGGCGCCGCAATCATCACCCGCGGCATTTTCATCTCTGTCATTATTCATCCCATCCTTTCTTCTCTTCTCTCTTCCCATCCTATGTTCTAACACAATCATGGTTCTAACACGATCATGCGGCTGTCCGCTCCTAACCGGCACTCATACTCCCTATTCTACTATAAATTAGCTGCATTGTGAATCCTGCACACGGAAATAAATTGCCACTGCTTTCCGGCTATGATATGATAGCCTTGTATCCACTGATTTTTATGTAGATTTCCAAAATATCCACTGACGAGGAGATTACTATGAAAAATATATTACTTTTTGCCGGCACCACAGAAGGTCGACTTCTGGCTGAATTTCTGATCCATCAGCCCGTCCGACTGCATACGGCAGTGGCGACAGCCTACGGTGCATCCCTTTTACCATCGGCCCCTTCCATGACGGTTTCCTCCCATAGAATGAATGAGGCTCAGATGATTGATTTTATTCAGCAGCAGCATTTTGATCTTGTACTGGACGCTACCCATCCTTATGCGTCAGAGGCCTCTGCCAATATCTCCGGCGCATGTACCAGGACTCAAGTGCCTTACCTGCGAATTCTCCGGGACTGCCAAACATCCGCCGACACTTCCTCCAATCCTATCCATCCGTCTGAAATTTTTGTTGATACAACAGCAGAAGCTGTGGATTGCCTGAATCACCAGGAAGGTCCTGTTTTTCTGACAACAGGCAGTAAGACACTGCCGGATTTTATGAAGATAAACAACGCCTCTGAACGTGTCTTTGTCCGCATTCTGCCAAACGCTGAAATGTTAACCGCATGTATGTCTCTTGGTCTTCCCGCTTCTCACATCTTCTGTATGCAGGGGCCCTTTGATGTCGGCATGAATACCGCAACCATTCAGCATATCTGCAGACTCTGGGAAAAAGACCATCCTGACAGCAATTTGTCTGAAACACCCCTTTATATGGTCACCAAACAGAGCGGACGCACCGGCGGCTTTGACGAGAAACTTGAGGCCGCTGCGCAGGCACAGGTCCCTGTATTGATCATTGGTCATCCTGTCCGGGAAAATGGTCTCTCGCTCTCTGAAAGTTATCACTGGCTTTCAAACTGGATCGGCACTTCCCCATCCGAATCCTCTGCTGAGCAGACCGTCAGTCTCATCGGCACAGGTATGTGTGCGGATCAATTAACACTCGAAGCCGATCGCACACTAAAAAGCTGTGATGTCATTATCGGTGCAGGACGGATGCTCCAAATGGCTGAACATTATCACAAACCCACCTTTTGTTCCTATAATTATCCGGCCATTACAGATTACATGCTGTCTCACCCGGAATATCAGCATTTTGCCGTTTTATTCTCCGGGGATATCGGTTTTTACAGCGGTGCCGCCAGTCTAAGACGCTGTCTTGAAGGACAGCCTTTCAAAATCGAGGCGTTCAGCGGTATTTCCTCACCGATCCATTTCCTGAATACCATTGGCAAAACCTGGTCCGATGTTCATCTGATCAGTTGTCACGGCCAGACAGCCTCTGTTATAAGCCATGTACGGCGCCACGCCAAAACTCTGGCTCTGCTGGGCAAACCGGATGATGCTGCGAATATTTCCCAGAAAATGATAGACTATGGCCTTTCAAATGTCCGTCTTTATATTGGCGCTGATCTGAAACAGCCGGATGAACAGATTATCAGCGGCAGCCCTGCAGATTTTCTGGAACAGACATTTTCGGCATTATCCCTGATTTATATTGAAAACCCGGATGCTGAACCGCTTCCTGTTACTTATGGACTTTCTGATGATGCCTTTATCCGAGGAAAGGTTCCGATGACAAAATCCGAGATTCGAAGTGTTGTTCTCAGCAAACTGAAGCTTACGAAAAACGCTATTCTTTTCGACATCGGCGCCGGAACCGGCTCCATTGCCATTGAAGCAGCACAACAGATTCCTGATGGCCGTGTTTATGCCATTGAACGCAATCCCGATGGTCTGGATTTGATCAAAGAAAATAGTCTGAGATTACAGGCGGACAACCTTACCATTGTCAGCGGCACCGCTCCGGAAAGTCTTGACGCACTGCCGGCAGCCACCCACGCCTTCATCGGCGGCAGTGCCGGACACCTGAAAGAGATTCTGCAGCTGTTATACAGCCGAAACCCAGAAATTCGAGTCGTCATAACAGCCATCACTCTGGAAACCATCGGCCAGATCATGGCCCTGCAAAAAGAAATGGCCCTGCCTGAACCGGAGATCATTCAAATTCAGGTCAGCAGCGCAAAAAAAGCCGGACCTTACCACCTGATGCAGGGACAAAATCCGGTTTACATTGTTTCATTCTAAATATAAAAGTATCTGCCAAAATCACGCCTTCATGGACCGATTTCAGCAGATACTTTTTACTCTTTCTGTGCTTTTTTATATAACTCTGCAAATGTATACAGCGGATGTTCCGCATAACCGTCACTGTTAAACTGGTAAACCATCTCTTCATCCGGCAGCCGATAGCCAAAGGCCACATCTGCATAAGGATAAATCTGATGGCTTTCATCCACGAAATAAATATGACAATTCTGTTTGCTCATCCCCTCATCCTGTCGAATGTTCTCTGTAACCCATATTTCCTTCAATGTGAAATAACTGCCGGAGATATCAGCTGTTAACTGCATGGCATGATTTCTCATGCTGACTGCATAACTCGAAACAACCTGATGCTTATCCAAGTCATACAGCCAGATGCACTCTGAATCTGCCCCTAACAGGAACTGATCATTTTCAAAAAAACTGAGCTGCAGATTCTTGGCATTTTCAATGTCAACAACTTGTTTCTGTTTCAAATGCGCTGTTTCAATAAGATAACACTCCGCATTGCCATCATAAACAGCCACCTGTGATCCATCACTGTTTTCCGCTAAAAATGCATTCTCCGGATTTGATGTTGGCTCAGACTGCCAGGTTGTATCAGCATCTATCTGCTGATTTTGCACATCATAACTCAATAATTGCAGATAATCTTTCTTCACCCCCAGCAATAATATCTTCCTGCCATCCGGACTCATGGACATACTTAGGATTTTCTCACATTCATTCTCATCAAATGATAACGGTTCCACGGTTCCTTTTTCAAAATCTACCCAATAAAGCTGACCGTCACGATTCAAAGTCATGGCATGACATAGATCCTGCACAGGCATTATGTCCGTCATCCATAACCATCCTGAGGCATCCACCCCCTCCTGTCCATCCAGAGCATAGGAGAACTGTTCGCTTTCCTCATCCAGGGATAACACCTTGATTTTTCCTGTTGTTTCATCATTTCGGTCATTTGCCAGCTCCAGCACACACAGAAATGTTCCGGTATCATTTTCTGTGAGTTTTACCATCTTAATGGTATTGCCATCCTCACATTCATAATGCAGCAGTAATTCATCTGAATGAAGCGGGTACACTTCAACCGCATGCCTGACGATCGTACCTTCTTCCCTGCTGGTATCATTCAGCCACATCAATCGATAGGCCTCTCCTGATGACAACCGCATTTCTTCCATACTGCCAGTGGCGTCCACAAACCTGTCATCTGAAGAATCACTTGAAAACGAATGCTGTACCATCTCCCCGTCTTTTGATAAACCGCAAAGAACAATTCCTTCTTCTGTATACATCATCAACTTCTTATCTGATGTATAGGAAAAGCCATCCAATTCATTGTCTACTTCATAGGCTTTTCGTTTTCCGATTGTTTCACTGGTTGTCACCTGCATCACTTTGCCATCATATAAAGCAACAAAAATAGAATCTTCGGAATCTGTCCTGCTCTGAATCGATACAATATCCGACTGAAAAGCAAGGACATCTTCTGCCTTTCCTGTCTCTGCATCGATAAAATAAAGATTGCTTCTCATCCAACCAAGAAGTGCTGTCTTTGTTTCTGTATTTCCGTTTTCATCCGTCACATTTCTATGAATCACCTTCAGGCCCATGGTATCCGTATCAAAAGCCAAGTCTGTCATAACTGCATCTGCCGTCGTTTTCTCATTCTCAGTCTCTGCGTTTCCCTGATTTGTGATATCATAAACTTCTATCGCATACTGTCGTTTTTCACGACTCCATGGGTCACTGGATGCAAAATATTCCTGTTGGATCTGATAAGACATGCACGCCACATGGCTGTTATCCGTCCATACCACTTTGCCAATCGGAACATTGGCAATTGTTTGCAGCTGCTTACTCTCTATATCATATACAATAAGTCTTTTTTCCGTTCCAATTGCAATTTTACTTCCGTCTTCACAAATCGACACATCTGTAAACTGATACTCTTTATTACCTGTTTCTGCCAAAATGCATTCAACCTGAGACCCTTTTTCAATATCGTACACATAGAGCTTAAGCTTTGAAGCTTCATAAACCAAATAGCGCTCATTGCAGGAGACAGCCGCTGTTCGGTAGCTGATAATAGGTTCTTCCAACGGAAAGCCTGAGATAATACTTCTGCTGTCCGCATCAATGACAAGGGCATAGGCATGCACATCCTTCACAACACTGTCTTTTCCAATAAACACAATGGCACGATGTGTATCTAATGCCTCAACAAATTGAATACCATCCTCAGTTTCTATCGTTTCATCCACAAAAGACTGAATAGCCGCTGTATCCAACGTCCATATCATCTTCTCTTCCTTTGCAGAAAAGACTTCCAACTCTCCCTCCTGATTAATGGCATAACTGTATTCGCCGCCGTTCTTTGAAAAAGCCACCTGTGAAAAATCCCCGCTTACCTTCTGAAGTGGCGAGTAATGCATGCGATATCCGGACTCAAAGCTATCCAGTGCCGTATTCAATGTGTATAGTTGTTCAGGTATCACATAATTTTCTGTATTCCCTGCCTCGGCATTCATCTGCAGTGCAGAATCAATGGCGGCCTCTTTATCTCCTCTGTCATACTGATCCATAGCCTGCACACACAGATTTTGTGCTTTATTCCTTCTGGCGATGGTTTCCTGCAATGCAATCTGATAAGACTGATAAAGCGCATAAACTGTGAAAACAGCTGCCACTGACAGGCATACCGCCGCCATTGTGATTCTCTTTCTGAGTTTATATTTTCGGTAGCGCTGCACAAGTCCGTCATAAGGCACTGAAAGAATCGGTGCTGCAATTCTCAAAAAGCCATCCTTCTTCAGCTTCTTCAGAATTTCTTTCTCAGAAGCGCCCCGGATATCCGCTGCCAACGGAAAATTACGATCCCTGCCGCCCACTTTAACAACTGCATACTCCGATACCGCTGCTATTCCTGCCACTTCTGATGTTCCAGACACATTTGACGCTTCTGCCGCTTTTGATGACTCCGAGATTTCCGACTGTTTCGGATTTTGTACAGCCAAAATTGTGAGTACATCTGAAGGTTTATGGGTTTTCAGAAAAAATTTCACTTCTTTTGACTGCCAGATATCATCACCTGACGAATCCTGACCGATAATAATCAGATATCGGCTGGCTTTCAGGGCATCCATCACCTGTTTGTCTGCCTGATAATCCGCAGACAACTCCGTTTCATCAAGAAAAACCCGCTGAATCCGCTTCAGTCCCGGCGTCCGAAAATGCTCCAACAATTTCTGCAAAGCAACGGCCACATGTTTATGTAAAATATTATCCGACCGATACAAAATATAAGCATCGTATTTCAGTCCGGCAATCTGGGAATGATAGGGCCGAAGTGCATTCAACGCAGCAGATACATCCTTTAACATTTCCTCGGCCGTATGATAACGTTTCTTCGAATCTGTTTCCAGTGCCTTTTCCAGAATATGCTGTATGATTTCTTCCACATGGGGCGGGCACTTCATATCCTGAATATTTTTTCTGGTAAGATAATGCCCATCATAAGACTTTCGCACATCCTCCAGCATGCGTGTCGAATAACGCCGTCCTGACAGCAGCTATAAAAGCAGATAGCCTATGCTGTACAAATCCGCTTCCGGTCCCAATCTGAAATCCGGTGTTTCACCTGTCATGATTCCTACAATCTCCGGTGCCCGATAGCCCTCTGATGAGAAAATCGGCTGATCACCCACAGGGGCACACAGTCCATCTGCCAGTCTCTTTCTGGCTGAGCCGAAATCCAGCAGAAAACAGGTCAGACTTTCATCCGTTGGCTGTCCGGTCACAAATATATTGCCCTCCTGCAGATCCAAATGCAGATAGCCAGCCAGATGCACTTCTCTCACAGCAAATAACGTTTCCTGAATGACTCTAAAAATCATCTCCATCGTATATCTGCCGTTCTTTTGATACCAGGAAGCAATGGATTCTCCTTTATTTTCCATGGAAGCCATCACTGTAAAGGCATTATTCACATAATGAAAATGCTGTCCTTTGTCAAAGGAAATTTCCACGCTGCTGGCAATTCGCTGAATCGGTATCAATCGAATGGCCTCTGAATCATAAATTTCCGATGTCATCTGTCCTTCATTCAGCTGCATGGATGCCACACAGCGCAGATAATTGGCAGCAGCCTCCGATTCATTCTCCGGCACAATTTCCCCCGACTGCATTCTCAAAAAATTAAACTGTCTGGATATGGGATAACATTCTTTTAGGGCAAAACGCAGGCTGTTCTCCTTCACATAATTTTCACCCTGCCTGACAACTTTTCCTGCAGAATAAATTAATCCGGAACCACCTTCGCCGATCATGCCCAAAATTTCATAACATTCGCCGCCTGGAAAACGGACAAAGGTTTTTTCTTTCAAATAGTCTCGCATACCTCTATAAACCTCGTTATGCTTTTGTTACAGAGACTGAAAACTGACACATCGCAGCATATATCTCATAAGGAGACTCACCAAAATAAAAAATATCCTCGTTTTCACTTTCAAGTCCATTCATACACAAACTGATCAAAAATGAACGTTCCAGAATATGCGGAATGTAGAATGCCGGCAAAAAAGCCTTCTCCAACACATCATTGGCCAGCTCCATAAAACTCCATACTCTGTCGCTGAGGGCCTCCGGCTCTCCGGTTTCACGCTGATATAAGGTGTAAGCCACCCATAGCATAAACAGCATATCTGCCTTTGTCACATTTGCTTTTCCTGACAATAATAGCGGCAGTCGGCTTGTGATCACCGTAATGTTCACCTCACCGTTGGCATCCACAGACAGATATCGGGCCAGTCGTTCCGGATGATTCTTATAAAGCTTTCCGGATAATTCATTCAGACATTTCTGGATTTCCTTGACGAAGGCCTCACCCACCACCTGATTCAGCTGCCACAAACTTCCTTCACTGTATACACCTTTTAAATCTGAAACAATATTCCGTTCAACGTTATCCCAGGCATCCTCTTCCAGTGACTCCTCATCATCCCAGTCATCATCTGAAGCATTTTGGCCATTTTCACGCTGTATCTCAAGCTTTTGCTGTCTTTCTTCCGTGTCTGCATAGACAAACGCTGTCAGTCTCTTAAAAATCTCACATGCTGTTTTTCCCGGCAAATCCAGAAATGGTGCCTTCTCCTTCATCCAATCAATAAACTTCAGGTCCACATTATCCAGATGTTTTTCTGCATCAACGATTTCAATATTTTCGGATTTCCACTTTTCTACCAGTCCAAACAAAGAGTTGTCCTGATTCCGTCCGGCACCTTCTTCATCTCCAGGCAGCATGCCTTCTGTAAAATGTTCCGGCTTTTCTTCTATTGTTCCTTGAGCAACATCCTTTGCTGCCTCAGCGTAAAGGGCCTCTAACTCTAAAAAGTCCTGATAACATTTGCTTCTGAAACAGCAGTAGGCATGGATAACATCCGCTGACTTCGTAAAATCAAAACCATCATTTTCCAGTACACGGGTCAAAAAGAAATCCGTCAACGTATAGCTCATATCCAATCCATGCGCAATCTTGAAACCATCCTCTTTGGAAATCATTTTTTTCTTCTTTTTGTGCCACAAAAATGCTGTCCTGAATACACCTCTCCATTCCGCTTTCTTGTCACCGGAATGACTGGCCGCAATTTCCGATAAAATATCGATATACTGATCTCTCTCATCCTCTTCCAGGTTCTGGGCATATTCCTTCGAAACCGGCTGAAACCCGAATTTCTTCCGGCCACCTTCTCTCTGGTATGTAAAAGCAGGAAACTCTCTGGTGTAAGTTTCATCATCCAGCAAATCCTTATCCAGACAATAGGATGCCAGCCAGCACATCAGAAAATATCTCGGTGCACATATAAATTCATCGGCGATTTCCTGAAGCTTCGCACCCCATTGTTCCATAGAAGCATCTTCCGGCATATTCTGAAGCTTGATCACACCGTCATCTTCATGGTGGTTGGCATAATCCTCAAAATTATCCATAATCATATCTGTATACAAAGGCATTTTTCTCTCTCCTTTACCGTTTATTCGATAAAATCTATTATCTCATAAACACCGCCTGTTGTACACAATTTCTGCATGCTTCTGCCTCTGTCAACAGGCTTTTATCGACAAAAGCAGCGGATTCTCACCTTCTTCTATTTTATCCTCACTGACGGACATCGCCCATCGCTCCTGACGTCCTTCCAGTATATACAACTCATGATAAGCTGACCAAACACCTCTTTTCAGTCCGACGGCAGAAACAGCTCCATCCATTGTCAATTGCGGGAGTTTCCTGATTCTTTTTTCAGATAGCAGCAGACTGCCTATATGTCCTTGATCTGTTTTTCCCAAAACAGCACCATCGCCAAAATTAAAACAGATAAATTTGTTTTTTCCCGGCCATATCACGACCCCTTCAAAGCTGCACTCATATTCCTTTATTTCTTTTCCATCCTTTAAGGCCTGCTGATATAATCTTTTGCGAATCAACCTCAGCAAATCACACTTCACTTCGTCCAGATAAGCCTCCTCACTATGCACACCAGCTCCTTTTTTCAAATAATCCGATATAGCTTCCAGGGTCAGTCTGGCTCCTTTTCGTCCCCATCTTGTTCTTTTTCTCCCCCAGGCTGCACCGACAAAAATACTGTCTTCTTCATACTTAATTTTTATTACTTTACTTCCTTTTCTCATTGTTGACTCCTTTCAATCTGCCAGTGAATGGCTCTGCATTTTGACCATTCACTGACCTTCTAATAAGAGTATAACAATCTTCAGACTTCTATCAGTTCCCGTACCTCTGTTTTAATGCCTCTAACTTTTCTTTCATCCGACTTCCTGATTCTATGTCCTGTCCAATTTGCTTCCCTGCCTAATTTGCTGTCTCGCTAAAATAGTTACAGAAATGCCTTCAATTCATCCGCGAAATGCTCCTCGGCCTTCACCAGATCCCCAGCAATATTTTTGCTCTCTCTGTCCGCCTCCGGGTTTTCATTCAAAACTTCCATGATGGACTGAATGCCCATGTTACAGCCGTTGGTCATAATCTTTGCAATCTGACTGCTGTCATCCCGGATCAACATCTTCATTTCCGTTGTAAGCCAGGCAAATGTTTCCGCCGCCGCTCCCGGCTTCTTTCCTTTTTCTCCATAACATGTCAGCGCCTTTGCTGTCCGTGCTGCAATTTCCTTGTGCTTGCGTTCTGCCGCCATAATCACCTGCTCCAGCTTTTCATTTTCCACATACTCCAAAACCTGCTGCATGCTGTGAATGGCCATCTTGCACCCTGAGCTGCATTCATTTAAAATGTGCAATGTCTGTTCTTCCATATTCCATACCTCATTTCTCCTTAAAATAATGACTGCTCACAAGAGCAGCGTATACATTTTCCGGTACGCAATGTATCTCCATGCTGTGATAAATCTCACCGGACCTCCTGCAGCACGAAAAATAGAGCATCCAAAAGTGTTATATTCAAATAACACCCTTCTGAATGCTCTATTAGTATGCGCATATTTTATATAATTATCTGTTCTGACCAAAAATCAATCCTAAAGATAAGCCATTACAAAATGTATTGCTCAATGGCCTTCGCTGCACCATCAATATGATTGGAATAAGCGACTATGTCGGCTTTCTTCTTCAATTCCGGTACTGCATTGCCCATGGCGATTTTCAATCCTGCCGCTTCAAACATCGGCAGATCATTGGCACTGTCACCGATACAGGCAATTTCCTCTTTAGCAATACCAAGCCTTGATGCCAATGCATTTAATGCGGTTCCCTTAGAAGTGTTCTTCGCAAATATTTCCACATATTTGCTTCCGAAAGCTGATGAAAACTCCGGATAGCCTTCAAGCATCTCCGCAACCTTTCTTCGGGTTCTTCCGGAGAAAAAATAGACCTGTACTTCTTCTATATCATAATGAATCTTTTCGACAAAGGCTTCCATATCATTGACTCTGCGGATGCCATCCACATCTCTGCCATAGACAATACGCCCTGCCACTTCCATCAATGGTCCTTCCATCACATAACGATGCTGTATATGTGTCATCCGGACCACATTCAACCCTTCACATTCCCTCAGAAACTGTACCACTCGTTCACGTTTCATCAGCATCCGGAAAAGGGTCTTTTTCTCTTCCAGATCTACAACTTGTGCACCATTAGAAGTGATCGTGTATCGGTACAAACCTTTCTCCTGCGTCATCTGATATGGCAGACACGTCAATGGACGTCCTGACGTCGGCACGATGATGATGCCTGCATCTGCAGCCTTACGTATTGTACGGATTGTCTCCTCTGTCATCCGGCTGCGCCCGTTCAGGCAAGTACCATCCATATCTAATGCAAGTAAACGAATCATCTGTCAGTTCCTTTCTTTACTCAATCTTATCCACTCCATCATACTACCATTTTCATCTTTATTTCGCAAGCCTTTTAAATCTTATTCTCTATGCCGTAGAACATCAACGCAAAACTAAATTTTTTCCAATAAGTCTTCAATCGCTGAAAGCTCATTAACCTCGTAATCTGGCTGAATTTCTGAAGTATTCTGACTCTGATGAGGATTATACCAGATGGTCCGGATGCCGGCGTTTTTGCCGCCCTGTATGTCTGAGGTAAGGCTGTCACCAATAATAACGGTGTTCTCTCTGTGAAAGTTCGATATTCTTGAAAAGCAATAGTCAAAATAGGCTTTACCCGGTTTATCGTAACCAATTTCTTCTGATATAAATATATCTTTAAAGTAAGGGCGCATCCCGGCACTTTTGATGCGTCCTTTTTGTACGCTGAGAGTTCCATTTGTAACCATATAAAGACGATATTTTTCAGATAAGTGCTTCAGAAGTTCCTCGGCACCTTCTACATAATAGTGACCAATGGCAAGATAGGCTTCATAAACTTTTGCAGCTTCTGCCGGGTCACCTTCTATATGATACTCCCGGAACAGATTCACATAGCGCTGCACTTTCACCTGAGATCTTGTAATCTTTCCCTGCTCCAGCAAATGCCACTGGGCCAGATTCAACTCGCTATAACGCTTTAACATTCTCTCATCCGGCGTCACGCCCATTTCCCGCAGGGTTCGTTCCACCGCTATTTTCTCTGCTTTATTGAAGTCCAACAATGTATTATCCAAGTCAAACAAAACTGTATCGACCACGCTTTTATCCTCCGCTTTACCGTTGAAAATAGCAGTTCGAAACTCGAACTGCTATTTTGATTATAATTATCTTTTTATCAAGCATTTTTCTTTCTATTCCGCTGAATCACACTGCTTTTAAAAGCCTTATACATTGCAGGCGATAATTCGGGTGCATCTTCATCTGGTTCTATGGGATATTTTTTTGCTTCCATCACTTCTCGAATTTGTTCCTTTGATGGCTTTTGTCCTTTGTTAATAATGAATGTTTTGGTCATAATATAACCTCCTTTCAGATTCCGTAGCTAATCTGGCTGAAATTAATCGGATATTATCCTTTCTCTCTGTAAATACAACAAATAATACATCTCCGACACAACCAATCGCTATATATCGGTCTTCTTCTATACTATGTTCAAAATCATACATTTCTATATAATTTTCATCTTCAAATACGTATGCTGCTGTTTCAAATGATATCTTATGTTTTCTTTTGTTAATTTGATTCTTTTCCTCATCCCATTCAAACTTCAAGAAAATCACATCCCACTTTTTCTTTTAGTATATCATAAAACCATTCTTATTAAAAGCAAACTGCCGCATTATTAAACATAAAAAGCCGCATCCCTGCTTCATCCCATTAAAGCAACGGATACGACTTTTTATGTTTTAATAATGTGGTGGTTTGCAGGTATCACCTGCAGAAAACATATATCGAGGAAGTATATGACCTGCTACATCGTTTTCGCAATAACGATGTACCAGTAAATTAACTAAAGGGAATTGCGCACTTAGTGAAGTGCTGCTGCCGGGTCGATACCAGCCATGATCATGCCGCCGAGGATTAAAATCGTCAGAACAGCATAAATCAGACAAGGAACAATGTTGGAACGGATCAGACGTCCTTCAGTTCCTACTGTACCACAGGTTGCACATGCTGAAACAATATTGTTGACACAAACCATGTTGCCCATGGCTCCGCCCATAACCTGCATCGCTACAATTAACATAGCCGGCAGTCCAAGACGAATCGCTGCTGCAAACTGCAGTGTTGAGAATAATGTATTTGATACAGTTGCTGAACCCGAGATAAAGGCACCGATAACACCAATGAGCGGTGATACAACAATGTAAGCCTTACCAAACAGATCGGCCATACCATTTGCCATAACGATCAGCATACTGTCCATACCACTGTGATTGAACTGAGCACCGGAGTTTCTGAAAAGCTGTACCATCGCGATACCAAACATCAGGGCGATCGCTGCACCACCGACCATCTTTCCGGTTTCTTTCCATGCCGCTTTCACCTGCTCTGCTTTCATCTTATGAAGTGGAATGATCAGCAGTGCAACAAGGATGAATGGCAAAACACCAGGATTCCATGCCCATTTAAAGTTCCAGTTAACTTCCACGCCAAAAATATGTACAAGGGAGATTGCAAATGGCGCTTCTGAAACATTCAGAATACCTTTAATACCCAGCTGTGGAATACGTGTTACAACAAGGATGATAGCGATCAGTCCGTATGGCACCCATGCCATTACCGGTGAAATCTTACTTTCCACAACTTTATTTTCAGTTTCTGTCTGTTCTGTTTCTTCTGCTGTTGCAGATTTCCATGTTGCATCCCATTCGGAACGCGCCGGGAATTCAAATTTTGACTTTGGAACAAGAATACCCTTTCGAGCTGTCACAATACAGATGACCAATGCGATCAGCGCACCGATCAGTGATGGGAATTCCGGTCCAAGGAACATCGCACAGATGATATATGGCACACAGAAAGCCACTGCTGACATCAGAATATATGGAATACATTCCAGTGCCGGTTTGATGGATTTTGTCTTGCCAAACATTTTACACATCATGCACATTGCTACAAAAATGATGATTGGACAAATGATTGCACTTGGAATAGCAACCCATTTTGTCAATCCAAGTTTCCAGGCCTCGCCATTGACGATACCTGATCCTGCTACTTCTCCGCTGACCATATTAAATGCAGTAGCGGTCGGCGTACCGACAGCACCAAAAGGGACAGGTGTGCTATTCAGTACAAGTGCCACCATGGCGGCACATAAAGGAGGAAAACCGACACTGATCAGCAGAGGGGCAGCCAGTGCTGCAGGTGTACCAAAACCTGCGGCACCTTCTATGAATGCGCCAAACATAAAGCCGATAATAATCAACTGAATGCGTGGGTCATCGCTGATATTGGTGAACATATGGTTGATAACATCCATACCCCCGGAATGTTTCAACGTGTTCATGATTAAAATTGCACCTAAAATAATGACGATTGTATCAATGGATGTAAGGAATCCGGATACGGTGTGTGCTGCAATTGTAATAAAATCCATCTGCCATCCGAAGAAGCATACAACGGCTGTAATGAGCCACGCCAGAGGCAGAGCGATTTTTGCAGGCCAGTTAAAACCGGCCATGACAATAATCGTTACAATAATCGGAATAAAGGCTATAATCGCAAACATACTGTAAACCCCTCTCTGTTTTTGTTATTACAGAATTTCTGCGAAAGTCTGAATACGTGTTTTAACCTGTTCAAATGCTGTAGATTCCTGATCTACCTCGATATACAGGTTTTTCACTCCTGCTGCCTCGAATTCCTGAAGAAGGATCGGATAATCAAATTCTTCCGGATCACAGAATTTCATCATGCATACAACAACAGCGTCTGCGCCGTATTTCTTAACTGCATCA
>OLRA01002452.1_pt1 | contig 18620 bp, 17 predicted proteins | sample 1673011 | NCBI WGS metagenome assembly OLRA01 (sample SAMEA3136746, study PRJEB25190) | human gut metagenome | reverse complement strand
CTCGCCTCAAACTCCCGGCAGCATTTTCGAGAAATTGCTGCACCAAAAAGCTTTTTTGTCTGTATTTTGTTTTTGTTGCTGTGAAATTTTTTGTGTTTGCTTTTGTATGAAAAAACCTGCTTGCTGACAGGTGTCAACAAGCAGGTTTTGTTTGCATGAAAGAATCGACTTAGCCCATTACAACGGTTACAGCATGGGTCTTTCCATCGCCGAATACCGGCAGGACATTGCCTTCAATTGCCTTGCCGTCTACGGTTACGGATGCAATACCCTTGCAAACGTGATTCGGGTTCTGTACGGTGATGTCATAAGTTGCACCACGGAATTGTCTGGAAACTGTGAAGCCATCCCATTCGTGCGGAATGGAAGGATCAATCTTCAGACCGTTCCAATCCGGAATAACACCCAGAATGTACTGAGAAACAGCAACAAAGTTCCATGCAGCTGTACCAGTCAGCCAGCTGTTCTTTGCTTCGCCGTGACGCTTTGCATCCTTACCAGCGATCATCTGTGCATAAACATATGGTTCTGTCCGGTGCAGATCGGAGTACTTTTCTTCCCGGTAAGCCGGTGCAATCTTGCTGTAGTATTCAAATGCCTTATCGCCGTGGCCAACAAAGGCTTCTGCGCAGATAATCCATGCATTGTTGTGGCAGAAGATACCTGCATTTTCCTTGTAGCCTGCCGGATAAGTGGAAATTTCACCGTATTCGATGTAGTACTTGGTGAATGCCGGCTGATTCAAGCTCAGACCGTGTTCGGAATTCAGCCACTTGTCAACAGATTCCAGTGCCTTCAGGTCTGCGCCGGTTTCCTTACCAACGCCGCCCATAACAGCAAAGCCCTGCGGTTCGATGAAGATCTTGCCTTCTTCGCATTCCTTGGAGCCCATCTTCTTGCCAAAGTCATCATAAGCACGCAGGAACCATTCGCCATCCCAGCCGTAGTCCATGATGTTCTTCTTCATGGTGTCGATAGCAGCCTGTGCCTTTGCAGCGCCGGCTTCGTCACCCTTCAGCTTGCACATATCTACGTAGCAAGGACCAGCATAGGTGAACAGTGCAGCAACCATAACAGATTCTGCAACCTTGGAGTACTTGTCTTCGCCATACTTCGGAGAAGTAGAAGTCTGGAAGGATTCACCCGGTTCAGAAGAGAAACAGCTCAGGTTGATGCAGTCGTTCCAGTCTGCACGCATTGCCAGCGGCAGGCCGTGCGGGCCAACATTTTCGAATACATGATAGAAGCTCTTTTCCAGGTGATCCATCATGGTCTTTGCCTTGCTTGCATCGTTGTCATACGGAACCATTTCATCCAGAATGCTCTGGTCGCCGGATTCCTTGATGTAAGCTGCAACAGACAGAATCATCCACAGCGGATCATCGGAGAAGTCGCCGCCGATTTCGTTGTTGCCCTTCTTGGTCAGAGGCTGATACTGGTGATAGCATCCGCCGTCTTCAAACTGGGTGGAAGCCAGGTCGATCAGACGTTCTCTTGCACGGTCTGGAATCTGGTGTACGAAGCCCAGCAAATCCTGGTTGGAATCCCGGAAGCCCATGCCACGGCCGATACCGCTTTCGAAGTAGGAAGCACTCCGGCTCATGTTAAAGGTAACCATGCACTGATACTGGTTCCAGATGTTAACCATCCGGTTCATCTTATCATCACAGGTATGTACCGTGTACTTGGACAGCAAAGCATCCCACATTGCCTTCAAATCAGCCAGACCAGCAGCAACCTTTTCCGGTGTGTTGAACTGTTCGATCATTGCGTATGCTCTGGACTTGTTCATGGAGCCGTCTGCATTGAACTTTTCTTCTACCGGATTTTCTACATAACCCAGGATGAAGATCAGGTTCTTTTCTTCGCCCGGAGCCAGTGTGATTTCCTTGTAGTGAGAAGCGATCGGAGACCAGCCGTCTGCCACAGAGTTGGAAGCCTTGCCGGCTGCAACGACCTGCGGATTCTCGAAGCCGTTGTACAGACCGAGGAAGCTCTCACGGTCGGTGTCGTAGCCGTCGATGGCATCGTTTACGGTGTAGAATGCGAAGTGATTTCTTCTTTCCTTGTATTCAGTCTTGTGGAACATGGTGGAGCCTTCTACTTCCACTTCACCGGTATTGAAGTTTCTCTGGAAGTTGGTGGAGTCATCCTGTGCATTCCACAGACACCATTCGATCATGGAGAAGAGTTTGATGGTCTTCGGAGCATTGCCCTCATTTTTCAGGGTCAGGCTCTGAATTTCGCCGTTGTAGTTCTGCGGAACGAAGAACGTAACGGAAGCGGAAAGGTCATTTTTCTTTCCGGTGATGACGGTATAGCCCATACCGTGACGGCATTCATAGGAATCCAGCTCTGTTTTTGCCGGAGACCAGCCCGGAGACCAGATGGTGCCGTTGTCGTTGATATAGAAGTAACGACCGCCCATGTCAACCGGAACGTTGTTGTAACGGTATCTGGTGATTCTACGCAGACGGGCATCCTTAAAGAAGTGGTAGCCGCCGGCTGTGTTGGAAATCAGAGAGAAGAATTCCTGGGTACCCAGGTAATTGATCCACGGATACGGGGTTCTTGGATTCTGAATCACGTATTCCTTGTTTGCGTCATCAAAAAAACCAAATTTCATATGTGAGCTCCTTTGTTTCGTATTTTTTCACAAACTGCATCCGGAAATGCAATCGGTTTTTATCCAATATGGAAACAATTCTGCACAACAATTGTGTGCATCTGTATGCTTATTATAGCATAGTTTACAATCCTTGGCAATAGGTTTTTTTGTTTTTTGTCATAATTTTTTTTATACGGAGGTGCACGAAACATGCAGCCAAACAGCAGCTGATTTGCCTGTTATTGGTTCCAAAAATGGTACGAAATGTCCAATTGGACAGCGTTCAAACAAAAATGATAAAAATATAAAAAAGCTTCTATTACCGTTATAAAAAACGCTGATTTTTTGGAAATAGAATTGACAAATATAGGGCAAAATGCTATAATATGCACCATCCAATGAAACGCAGGTGGCACAAAAGATGCAGGCGTTTCGATTGCTGACGCATCCAGAGTAGTATGCTGGATGGAGTAGACGGTTGCTTTGGATTGGTTCTTTGATCGGGCATACAAAGCAACGTGGAAACAGAGTTTTTTTTAGATGAAAAGGAGAACGTATTATGACATTGAAAAAAATGTTGGCATGCCTGGCAGCAATTTCTATGCTGGGTACTGTTGCAATGATGACCGGCTGCGGATCCAAGGATGACAGTTCCTCTTCTTCCAGCAGCTCCGAATCTTCCAAGGAAGCATCTTCTGATGCAGCAGATGCAGATAGCGAAGAAGACGGCGAAGATGCAGTAGACGAAGACACCGCTGCTTACGCAGATGCGCTGGCAGGTACGTTGTGGCTGGGTATGGATGCAGATTACAGCTGCTATGCACTGGGCTTCAACGATGAAGAAGTTGTATTGGAAGCAGATGACGGCTCTTCCATTTCTGGTTACTGGGGCGTTACCGCCGGTGATCCGACCATCTACATTTTTGAGGATGCAGAACTGACCAACCAGATCGCTTCCATGCCGTGGAGCTATGATCTGGAAAACGATCTGATGATCCTGAATGACACCGTTATCATGACACAGGCAGACAGCTATGGTTTTGAAGATGCTGCCGCAGCTATGCAGCAGATGGCAGAGGCTGCCCAGGTACAGGAATACCTCCAGGGTACTTACTGGGTTGGTTCAGATGACGAAAGCGCTTCTGCTATTTCCATGGACAGCGACATGTTTGAAATGATTGAACTGTCTACCGATGGTGAGCTGACACAGGGTTCCTTCTTCTGGAGCATGGACTACGATGCACTGACCCTGTATGATGATTCTTACAATGCTGTGCTGTCTTTGAACTGGAATATTTCAGAAGATGGTTCTCAGCTGGAATTGACCGCTGATGACGGTTCTAGCGTTGTTTATGAGCAGGTTTCGGAAGAGGATGCTACCAGCGTAGCAGACTATCTGTATTCTTTGATGGGAATCGACGAATCTGCTGAATAATTTTTCATAACTCCTCCTACTATTCTGCCAACGTTCTTTCTGAAAGTCTTTCCTGCATTTTAGGACGCAAGGGCAGGCTTTGGCAGAACAGCAAGCGCCCGGCTGGGTTTCAGCCGGGCGCTTGTTCTTTTATATCGTGGATGATAAAGCGGAATCCGATTTCGTTGTCTGTAAGATTTCCTGCATTTTGGTATCCCGCAGCAGGTAAGCAGCAATAATCAGGTATGGAAGGACGCTGACCATCTGCCACAAAGAATAGGAACTGATGACTGTGCCGATGGTTCCTTCTCCGTAGAGCCCGGAGACGATCAGTCCGGCAAAATCGATCCAGGCATGCAGCAGAATCGGTACCCAAATGGTGCGGGTGCGGTAATACATTGCGGTGAATACCATACCGGATCCGACTGCCGAAACCGCCTGCACCAGAACGCCGGTCAAAGCGGAACCGCCGCCGATTGCATTAATAAGGTGTGGGCATCCAAACAGAATGCCGGAGGCAATGACGCAGAACCAAACGCCGGAAGTGGTTTTGCCGTACTGCCGGAACAGCAAGGTGGCAATGACGCCACGGAATGTGATTTCTTCTGCCACGCCGATCATCAGCATGGACAGGACAAAAAGCAGCAGGTGTCCAGGAGAACGAATGGTGCCTCTGTCTGCGCTTGCTAAGTTTTGAATCAGGGAGCTGGCGCCAATTAGAAGGAAGTAGCCGCCAACCAGCAGGCGCTTTCCGAATTGTTTCCCGGAAAATCGTAGAATGGACAGATCCCCCAGCAAGCTCAGCATGCCGATTCCGCCGGCAGCCAGCAGCGTATCCAGAAGCAGCTGCGGCAAATAGGGGTCCCAGCGCAGCAGCGGATATGGAAGCAGCATGGAAATGCCGAGCAGCAGTACCGTCCAGATGACCAGAGCCAGCAGGGCAAAGACAATGGAGTATTTTTGAGAAGCAGTTCGCAAACGATGCACGGAATCAGCTCCTTTCCTTAATGAATGGGTTTCCCATTGATGCAGACATACCAGGGATCCTGCTGCAAATCCAGCGGATCACCGCCGTATAGCTGTAAATCTGCATCCATGCCCGGTGCAATGGCACCGATGCGGTCGGAAAGGCCCAAAACCTTTGCAGCATTGCAGGTGATTGCTTCCAGTGCAGCTTCATAGGGCAGTCCGCCCTTTACCGCCAGAGATGCCGTTGTGGGCAGGTGCTGGATGGGAATCACCGGATGGTCGGTGCAGAGTGCCGTCAAAACGCCGCAGCGATGCAGCTCAGCCGGACTTTTGATGTCTAAGTTGCGCATTTCCGGTTTGCAGCGGTCGCATAAGATCGGCCCGGCAATCACCGGAACCTGTTCTGTTCCCAGAATGTCGGCAATCAGGTGTCCTTCCGTGGCATGAACAATGACATAGTCCAAGTCGAATTCCTCTGCAATGCGCATGGCGGTGCAGATATCATCTGCCCGGTGGCAGTGAAAATGTGCTTTGATTTCCTTGCGCAGCAGCGGCAGCAGCGCTTCACATTTTGCATCGTAATCCGGCATGGATTCTTCCGGATCGTTTTCTGCAACATTGACTTCTTCCAGGTAACGCCGTGCTTTATACAGTCCTTCCCGGATGAGCGCAGCGGTTGCCATACGTGTGATGGGTGTTTCATCCCGATCCCGATAGACGGTTTTGGGATTTTCTCCCAGGGCAAATTTCATACCGATTGCACCGAGGGACATGTCATCAATGCGTTTGCCGAAGGTTTTGGCTGCCAGCATGGTGCCGCCGCAGGGGTTGGCACTGCCCGGCGAAATCATCACGGTGGTGATGCCCGCCTGCCGTGCTTCTGCAAAGCAGCGGTCAAAGGGATTGATGCCGTCCAGTGCCCGCAGCTGGGGCAGGAACGGATCCGTTGCTTCGTTGCAGTCATCCCCTTCAAAGTCCAGGCCGTCCTCAATGATGCCCAAATGGGTGTGGGCATCGATGAAGCCCGGAAGCAGCCGGGAGCCGTGTGCATCCAAGTCCCCTTCTTCCGGAGTTGGATCACCAGCTTCTACCGCTGTGATGATGCCGTTTTCAATGGTAACATAACCGTTCGGAATGATGCCTTTTTCGGTCATGGTCATAATTTCTGCGTGATAAATTTTCATTTGGTTTCCTCTGTAACAGCGGAAAGTCCCAGTGCATCCAGCACACGCTGTGCCGATTCTTCCGGTGTATTGCCTGCCGGAACAATGTAGTTGGCATGTGCACGGTAAACGCTGTCCCGCTGGTGATAAATCGTTTCCAGTTGTTCTTTTGTATTGCGCTGTACCAAGGGGCGGTTGGTGTCATTTTTGATGCGGCTGTAGCAGACTGCAAAGCTTTGATCCAGCAGCACCACTGCACCAGTTTCCCTGGCAGCCGCTGCGCTTTCCGCATTGAGCATGGCGCCGCCGCCGCAGGAAATAACTGCATTTTGATGGCGCAGGGTGCGAACAGCCTGCGCTTCTACGGCCCGGAAGTATGGCTCGCCGTTTTCCGCAAAAATTTCCGGAATGGAGCGGCCCTCCTGCTGTACAATGTAGTCATCCAGATCAATAAGCGGCAGATGCAGCAGCTGTGCCAGCACACGTCCCAGTCGGGTTTTGCCGCAGCCCATGAATCCGCATAAGAAAATGGTCATGCAATCGCCTCCCCTACTTTGCAGCATTCTGCGCATCGATTTTGGCTTCCATTTCCTGAATGATAGAAGCAATCTGTTCTGGGGTATAGGAATCCCCATTCCAGATCTCGTGGGCACGGACTGCCTGCAAAACCAGCATGGCAGCGCCGCCCATTACGACTTTCCCCTGTGCCTGTGCCTTGCGCAGCAGCACGGTTTGAGTCGGATTATAGATGACATCAAAGAAATAATCTGCCTGGTCGATCAGGGCATCCGAAACTGGACAGTCTGTGCTATTGGGATACATGCCGACCGGAGAGGCATTGAGCAGGACATCAAACGGTTCGTTCAGGTCTTCCGTGAGGGCGTACCGAACGGATGCCTGCGGCATTTGGTGTTTCAGATCGTCCACAAAGGCAGCAACTCGGCTGAGGTGCCGGGGCAGGATGCCGATGGTCAGATCGGCGCCGCAGCGCAGTGCTTCCAGTGCCATCATTCTGCCGACTCCGCCGCAGCCCACCAGCAGCACCTTTCCATTCATGGGAAAGTCTTTGACAGACAGCGTAAAACCGTCGCAGTCGGTGTTATAGCCGATGAGCTTTCCGTCTTTTTGTGCCACACAGTTCACGGATTGGTAGCGTGCAGCACTTTCATCCAATGCATCCAGCATCGGCAGGATTGCCATTTTGTGCGGAATGGTGATGTTAAAGCCTTGCAGCTGCCGCAGCGAATCGGCGGCAGCCGGCAGCTGTTCCGGTGCCAGGTCGGTCAGCGTATAGGAGGCTTCCCTGCCAGCTAAAGCAAACAGCCGCTCATGGATGAAGGGGGACATGGAGTGTCCCAGTGGGTGCCCGATGAGTGTATATTGCTCCATTATGCAAAAACTCCTTCGAGGGTTTCCAGATTTTCGCAGTTCTTTGCAGTGACATCCTTGAGGGTTTTCTTAACCAGACCGGTGAGCACAGCCTTCGGGCCAAATTCTACGAAGGTGTCAAAGCCGTCTGCCTGCATCTGTGCCAGTTCTGCGGTGAAGCGAACCGGAGAAACAATGTGCCTGGTCAGCAGCGTTGCCAGATCGGAGAAGTCGGTCAGTTCGGTACCCAGCACGTTGGAATAGAACTTCACTTCCGGTGCCCGGAAGGTCATTGCCTTTGCCGTTTCATAGAAGGCATCCGCAGCCGGACGCATGATTTCAGTGTGGAAGGCACTGGCAACAGCAAGCGGAACGGCACGTGCTTTCAAAGCTTTGCAGGCAGCAGCCGCAGCATCTACAGCAGCCTGCTCGCCGGCAATGACCGTCTGTACGCTGGAGTTGTAGTTTGCCGGTACGACATAGCCTTCTGTTTCTGCGCAGATGCGTTCAACTTCTGCCGGTGCCAGTTTCAGGATGGCGCACATCGCACCCTGTGCCTGCTGCGCAGCCTGATCCATTGCCTGGGAACGAGCCTGAATCAGCCGGAAACCGTCTTCCAGAGACAGCATACCGGAAGCAACCATTGCTGCATATTCGCCCAGGGAATGACCGGCTACGCCCTGATAGGTGTAGCCCTTTTTCTTGGCAGCTTCCAGGCAAACCAGAGAGGTTGCCATAATGGCAGGCTGTGCGTAAATGGTGCGGGCGAGTGTCTCTGCATCGCCGTCCTGGATGATTGCCTTTAGGTCAAATCCCAAAACAGAAGAGGCTGTTTCATAGATAAAACCGAGAGACGGATCTGCCTCCAGCAAATCCATTCCCATTTGGGCATATTGCGAACCTTGTCCGGAAAATAATGAAATTGTCATAATAAAAGAAGTCCTTTCTTGTGATTTTTGTTAAGATGTAACAGGATGCACAAACAAACATTGCTTTTATTGTGCAAAATATAGTTTTTGTTCTGCGCCTTGCAAAAAAAACCTGGTTTTTCATTGCAAAATACTGCAAAATATTTTATAATATAGGGTGTCAGTGTTGGCAGTTGTAAAAACAGAAATGCTTGCAGCAGAACGCCGAACAGGAACCTGGCAGGAGTTCATTCTGCACCGTTCCTGCTCTATATCATAACACAAAACGAATTGAGAAACAATAGGATCGGAGGAATTTTTTGCATGGGCATTCATATTTTAGGGACAGGAAGCTATACGCCAGCCTTTCAGGTAACCAATGCGGATATGGCAAAAATCGTAGAAACCAATGATGAGTGGATCCGAACACGAACCGGCATCCAGTCCCGACACATCGCCGATGGAGAACCGACTTGGTATATGGGCGCCCAGGCGGCATCGCATGCCATCGAAATGGCAGGCATCGATCCGAAGGACATTGGTCTGATTATTGATACCACCATTACCCCGGACTTCAGTACGCCGTCTGTTTCCTGCTTGGTACAGCGGGAGATCGGTGCGGTACAGGCAGCCTGCTTTGACTTGAATGCAGCTTGCTCCGGGTTTGTATACGGCATGGAAACCGCACATTGTTTTTTGAAAACCAATCGGGAGATGAAATATGCCCTGGTGGTTGCCAATGAAAATTTGACCAGAATCACCAACTACAGCGACCGCTCTTCCTGCATCCTGTTTGGGGATGGAGCCGCTGCTGCAATTGTGGAATATCAGGAAGATCGGCTGTACTCCAGCTATCTAAGCGCGGACGGAACCGGTGCAAAGTTCCTCTATGCCAGAACCGCTACCCCGGACAACCCCTTCTGTAAGCGGAAGGCAGAATATGATGACGGCATTGAACCTGGCCCGGAAGGCTGGGAACATACCATGCGTCAGGATGGACGGGAAGTTTATAAGTTTGCCATTAAGGCAATGGCAAATTCTGCACAGAAAGCAGCAGAAAAAATCGGGTTTGACCTCCAGCAGCTGGACAAGATTGTCCCCCATCAGGCCAACATCCGTATCATTGAAACTGCAATGAAAAGTTTGAAAATGCCAATGGAAAAAGTTGTGGTCAATATTGACCAGCACGGCAATACCTCCAGCGCATCGATTCCGATTGCATTGGATGAGGCCGTGCGCAGCGGAAAGATTCAGCGGGGCGATAAGATCTGCCTGGTTGGATTCGGTGCCGGCTTAACAACAGCAGCGATTATTACAGAATTTTAATGGGAAAGGAACGTTCTACCATGGAAACAAGAATTACACGGTTACTGGGTTGTCAGTATCCCATCATCCAGGGCGGTATGGCTTGGATTGCAGAAAGCACGCTGGCTTCTGCTGTCAGCAACGCAGGCGGCGTTGGTCTGATTGCAGGCGGCAGCGCTCCAATTGACTACTTGAGAGAACAAATTCGCATTTGTAAGGCAAAAACCAACGGCAAGCCGTTCGGGGTTAACATCATGCTGATGAGCCCCAACGCAGATGATTTGGCGCAGCTTGTCGTGGATGAGCAGGTTCCGATTGTTACCACTGGTGCCGGAAATCCCGGCAAGTACATGGAAGCCTGGAAAGCTGCCGGTATCAAAGTCATTCCGGTTGTTCCGTCCGTTGCATTGGCAAAGCGGATGGAGCGTGCCGGAGCAGATGCCGTTGTGGCAGAGGGAACAGAATCCGGCGGACACATTGGCATGAATACCACCATGTGTCTGGTTCCGCAGGTTGTGGATGCTGTTTCGATTCCGGTTATTGCAGCCGGCGGAATTGCAGACGGCAGAGGCATTGCAGCTTCCTTTATGCTGGGTGCAGAAGGCGTACAGATCGGTACCCGTTTCCTGGCAACCGATGAATGCCAGATCAACCCGAAATATAAGGAATTGGTTTTGAAGGCAAAGGATACGGACAACCAGATTACAGGATTCTATTCCGGCAGCCCTTGTCGTGGCATTAAGACCAAGTACACCAAGAAGTTACAGGCAATGGAAAAAGAAGCCTGCCCACCGGAAGATTTCGAAGCCATGACAGTCGGCTCCCTGCGGAAAGCGGTTGTAGACGGCAACGTGGAGGAGGGCTCCTTCCTGTGTGGTCTGATTGCCGGCATGATTACGGAAGTAAAGCCTTGTGCAGCTGTCATTACAGAAATGATGCAGCAGGCAGAGGGTTTGCTGGCAGGCACTAAATTCGGTCAGTAAGCAGCACATTTTAAACCTGTCCGCATAGGACTGTGGATGCCTATGTGGACAGATTTTTCATTCATACGATAATGATATTGGATTGGAACAGATTTCCGCAAATGGATCTGCCCAGGCGGCGGATTGTGCAAAGTATGCGGAACGTTTCCCAACGACTTGAAAGGAATTGAACAATGGCAACAGCAATTATTACAGGCGCTTCTCAGGGTATCGGTGCATGCATTGCAAAGCGTCTCGCAAAAGATGGATACAACATTGCATTAAATCACTATCCCAGTGAAACCGACCAAGCCAATGCAGAAGCAGTTGCAGAAGCATGCCGTGCATTTGGCGTAGAAGCAGAACTCTTTGCAGCAGATGTTTCCAATTATGCACAGTGTGAAGAAATGGTCAAGGCAGTCAAGGCACGCTTTGGCACATTGGATGCGCTGGTCAACAATGCTGGTATCACCAAGGATGGTTTGATGGTACGGATGAGTGAAGAAAATTATGATAAAGTCATTGCAGTCAACCAGAAGAGCGTGTTCAACATGATCAAGCTGGTCGGCGGCGTTATGATTCGTCAGCGGCACGGCAAAATTGTCAGCCTGTCTTCTGTAGCAGGTCTGCACGGCAATCCGGGTCAGATGAACTACTCTGCTTCCAAGGCAGCAATCATTGGTATGACCATGACAGCTGCAAAGGAATTTGGCTCCAGAGGCGTCAATGTCAATGCCGTTGCACCGGGCTTCATTAAGACCCCGATGACAGATGCTTTGACAGATGACCAGCGTGCAAAGATGCTGCAGCTGGTGGCAATGGGCCGTTATGGTCAGCCGGAAGAAATTGCAAGCGTTGTTTCCTTCCTGTGCTCCGAAGATGCAAGCTATGTAACCGGTCAGGTCATTGAGATCTCCGGCGGTCTTTCCATGTAATCGGATTTCGACAGAAAGGTGAAAAAGATGAAAAGAGTTGTAATTACAGGTGTTGGCACCGTCAATCCGCTCGGCAACGATGCGAAAACATTCTGGGAAAATGTCAAGCAGGGCAAGCTTGGCATTTCCAAAATTGATAAGTTTGATCCGACCGAAGTCGGCATCAGCGTTGCCGGGATTGTCCGTGGCTTTGATCCGGCTGACCATCTGGAAAAGAAAGATATCCGCCATATGGAGCGGTTTACCCAATTTGCAGTTGTTGCAGCCAAAGAAGCGCTCGCAGACTGCGGTTCTGATATGAAGGATGTGGATCCGTACCGTGCCGGTGTTATCATCGGCTGCGGCATCGGCGGCTTGGAAATGACCCAGCAGCAGCACAGCACGTACCTGGAAAAGGGTCCCAACCGGATCTCTCCGTTCTTTGTTCCGATGATGATTTCCAACATGGCTGCCGGTCAGGTTTCCATGAAGACCAACTTCCGGGGGGACAATTTCTGTACCGTAACAGCATGTGCTTCTGCCAACCATGCAATTGGCGAAGCGTTCCGGAAGATTAAGGATGGTTATCTGGATATCTGCCTGTGCGGCGGTTCCGAATCCACCATTACAGAATTTACTTTCGGCGGGTTTAAAACCATGAAGGCGCTGACCAAGGAAGCAGATCCGGAAAAGGCATCCACACCGTTTGACCTCAACCGGAGCGGATTTGTTCTGGGCGAAGGCTGCGGCATTCTGATGCTGGAAGAATACGAACATGCCCGTGCACGTGGTGCAAAAATTTACTGTGAACTGGCAGGTTACGGCGCAACCTGTGATGCTTATCATATGACTTCCCCGTCTCCGGAGGGAGAAGCGGCTGCACATGCGATGGTGCACGCCTACCAGGAAGCCGGACTGAAGCCGGAAGATATCACGTATATCAATGCGCACGGCACCAGCACAGGACTCAATGATAAATACGAGACCATTGCCATTAAGAAGGCTTTGGGCGAAGAACAGGCACACAAGGTGAAGATCAACTCCACCAAGTCTATGACCGGTCATATGCTGGGCGGAACTGCCGCCGTGGAGGCCATCGTCTGTGCATTGTCTATCCGGGATGGATTCATCCATCAGACACTGGGTTACACCACCCCGGATCCGGAGTGCGATTTGGATTACTGCGTCAATGGACCGGTTGAAATGCCGGTTACGGCTGCACTGTCCAATTCTTTGGGCTTCGGCGGACACAATGCAACACTGTGCTTTAAGAAGTGCACAGGGGAAGGAGCAGTCGAATGAACGACAAAATTACAGATATGATCGACATGGATGCCATTGCGCATCTGGCTGATCTGGTTGCACAGAAGGATCTGGGTGAAATCACCATCACAGACGGATCCAAAACCATTACGGTAAAGGGCAAGAAGTCCCTGCCGCCGATGCCGGTCGGAATGCCGGCTGTTCCGGCAGCCGCTGCGCCAGCAGCTGCCGCACCGTCCGCAGCAGCACCTGCTGCCCCGGCAAAGCCGGAGGGGAATGTGGTGAAAGCACCGCTGGTCGGCACCTATTATGCTGCCCCGTCACCGGATCAGAAGCCGTTTGTTCAGGTGGGCGACACCGTCAAGAAAGGCGATGTGATTCTGATTATTGAATCCATGAAGCTGATGAACGAGGTACAGAGCGACTTTGACGGCGTGGTCAAGGAAATTCTGGTACAAAACGGCGACGGCGTGGAATATGACCAGCCGTTGATGATCATTGCATAAGGAGGCGTTTTATCATGGCAGATGTATTGCTGACACAGGAACAAATTAAGGAAATCATCCCGCACCGGGATCCGTTTTTGCTGATTGATGAAGTACTGGAAATGGAAGTAGGCAAGCGTGTCGTTGCCAGAAAGTACATCCGGGAGGATGATTTCTGGTTCAAGGGCCATTTTCCGCAGAAGCCGGTAACGCCCGGTGTGCTGATGGTCGAAATGCTGGCACAGGCTGGCGCGGTCTGCATTCTTTCTCAGCCGGAATTCAAAGGCAAAATTGCCATGTTTGCCGGTATTGACAAGGTGAAATTCCGCCGTCAGGTTGTACCGGGTGATGTGCTGGATCTGGAAGTAGAAATTATTTCACAGCGTGGCCCGATTGGCGTTGGAAAGGCAGTCGCAAGTGTGGCAGGCAAGAAGGCTGTAGTTGGTGAAATCAAGTTCGCCGTGGAACAGTAAGGATTGTGAGCGGACATGAAATTCAAAAAAGTTTTAATTGCCAACCGTGGTGAAATTGCGGTGCGAATCATTCGGGCTTGTCGGGAGGCAGGAATTCAGTGCGTGACGGTCTATTCTACAGCAGACCGCACGGCGCTGCATGCCGAAATTGCAGACCAGTCCGTTTGTATTGGCCCGCCGAATACCAAGGACAGCTATCTGAATATGCAGGCATTGATTGCCGCTTGTGAAATCACCGGCGCAACAGCGCTGCATCCCGGCTTTGGCTTTTTGTCGGAAAGCGCAGAATTTGCAGCACTTTGCCGGGAACACGACATTACGTTTATCGGTCCTTCTCCGGAATCCATTGCCATGCTGGGGGACAAGGCACGTGCCAAGGAAACCATGAAGCAGGCAGGCGTTCCGGTTATTCCGGGTTCTGACGGTGCTATTTCTTCCTTAGAGGAAGCCAAGGAGATTGCCAAGCGAATTGGCTATCCGGTTCTTGTCAAGGCTTCTGCCGGCGGCGGCGGCCGTGGAATTCGCCGCATTGACCGGGAAGATCAGCTGGAAGAGCAGATTGAAGTGGCAAAGGAAGAAGCCAAAAAATTCTTCGGCAACGATGAAGTGTACCTGGAAAAGCTGATTGTAGGGCCGCACCATGTAGAAGTACAGATCATTGCCGATGCATATGGTCATGTTGTTGCATTGGGCGAGCGGGATTGCAGCATGCAGCGCCGCAACCAGAAGGTGCTGGAGGAATCCCCCAGCCCGCTGATGACACCGGAGCTGCGGCAGCGGATGCAGCAGGCAGCTGTAACGGCTGCAAAGTCCTGCAATTACTGCAACGTTGGAACCATTGAGTTCTTGGTGGACGATGACCGGAACTTCTATTTCATGGAAATGAATACCCGTATTCAGGTGGAGCATCCGGTAACAGAGTGGGTAACAGGGATTGACCTCATCAAAGAGCAGATCCGTATTGCCGACGGGCGGGAACTGTCCTATACTCAGGAGGATGTGAAGCTGACGGGACATGCCATTGAATGCCGTATTAATGCGGAAAATCCTTATAAAGGTTTTCGGCCGTGTCCGGGAAAAATCACAGATATGTATCTCCCCGGCGGCAAAGGCATACGTATTGATTCAGCCATTTACAGCGGTTATGAAGTACCGCCGTACTATGACAATATGCTGGCGAAATTGATCGTATTTGCGAAAAACAGAAATGAAGCCATCACAAAGATGCGCAGCGCTCTGGGAGAAGTGATTATTGAGGGCATTGATACCAATGTGGATTATCAATATGAGATTTTAAATGATCCGGATTACCAGAACGGTGATTTTGATATTGAATTTATTGCAGATAAAGAAGAACAATTACTGAACCATCGTTATGCAGCTGAAGTGTAAAATGTTTTGCAACGTGGCAGGAAATATTGATAATGCCAGGTAGCGAAAAAACGATTGCTGATGACGGCAGGAAAAAGCTGCCGGAGAATGTCGATGGTTGGAAAAAGCTGATTGCTGATGACGGGCAATGAAAAAAGCCGGTGAAGTGACAGGATGACAGAATGACAGGAGGGATGAACAATGAAGCTTGGAAATATGTTTAAAAAGACCAATCAGAAAAATTACATTACATTGACAAACAGGAAGGCCAATGTTCAAAACTCCGGGGAGTCATCACCGGAGGTGCCTGAAGGGCTGATGCGCAAATGCAATGCCTGCAGAGCAGTGGTATTGGCAGAAAGTATTATTGGCAATCAGTATATTTGCCCGAAATGCGGCAACTATTTTAGTGTACCGGCAAGACGCCGCATCGAGATGCTGGCAGACGAGGAAAGTTTCAAGGAATGGGATACAGGCCTTACATCCGGAAATCCGCTGCATTACAAAGGCTATGAAGATAAAGTTGAAGCTCTTCGTGAGAAGACAGGCCTTGATGAAGCGGTGACTACAGGCCTTGCAAGGATTGGCGGTCATGAAGTGGTACTGGCCGTGTGTGACAGCCATTTTATGATGGCCAGCATGGGCAAAGTTGTTGGTGAAAAGCTTACACGAGCTATTGAGAAAGCCACAGAGCGAAAGGTGCCGGTGATCATTGTTGCCTGCTCCGGCGGGGCCAGAATGCAGGAAGGTATCCATTCTCTGATGCAGATGGCGAAAACATCTGCCGCCTTAAAAAGACATCATGATGCGGGACAGCTCTATATCTCGGTTCTTACGAATCCCACAACCGGCGGTGTTACAGCCAGTTTTGCCATGCTGGGGGATATTATTCTGGCAGAACCGAATGCACTCATCGGTTTTGCGGGACCAAGAGTCATTGAGCAGACCATCGGACAAAAGCTGCCGAAGGGTTTTCAGCGTTCGGAATTCCTCTTAGAACATGGTTTTATTGATCAGATTGTAGAAAGAGAACACCTGAAGAATCGTCTGGAGCATCTTCTGTCACTGCATGAGAAAAATCCTGAGGCGGAGCAAAGACTCAGAAACTATAAGGAAGTGTCAGAGTCATCTGAGAATCCGGATCTGAATATGAGTGAAGAATTATCCATTGCAAAAAAAGATGAAAAGAAATCTGCCTGGGACAGGGTTCTGGCTTCCAGAAAGAAGGAAAGACCGGTCGGCACAGAATATATAGAAGATTTATTTTCGGACTTTACAGAACTGCATGGTGACAGGTATTTTGGAGATGATCCGGCCATTGTAGGCGGTATCGCCAGATTCCACGGGATGCCTGTGACGGTGATCGCCCAGGAAAAGGGACGTAATACAAGGGAGAATGTTCTGCGCAATTTTGCTATGCCGTCACCAGAGGGCTACAGAAAGGCCCTGCGTTTAATGAAACAGGCAGAAAAATTTCATCGACCGGTCATCTGTTTTGTCGATACACCGGGTGCTTTCTGCGGTATGGAAGCAGAGGAGCGTGGGCAGGGAGAAGCCATTGCACGCAATCTGTTTGAAATGTCCGGTCTTAAGACACCGATTCTGTCAATCGTGATCGGTGAAGGCGGTAGCGGCGGTGCGCTTGCGATGGCAGTGGCCGATGAAGTGTGGATGCTTGAAAATTCTATTTACTCCATTCTCTCACCGGAAGGCTTTGCAAGTATCCTCTGGAAGGATAGCCATAAAGCGAAGGAGGCGGCAGCTGTGATGCGGCTGACGGCGGCAGATCTTCAAAAACATGGCATGGTGGAGCGTGTTTTTGAAGAACCGGAAGATCTCACCATAGAGACACTGCCGGAACTGACACTGAAAATGGACAGATGTATGAAAATATTTTTCAGAAAACAGCTGGCAATGACAGGGGATGAGATTGCAGAGATGAGATATCGGAGGTTCAGGGCATTATGATGACATATCCAGAATTAAAAATTGGTGATCTGACAGTCAAAAAGCCGATCATTCAGGGCGGCATGGGCATCGGCATCAGTCTGTCAGGGCTGGCGGGTGCAGTGGCAAAAGCCGGAGGCGTCGGTGTGATCTCGACGGCCCAGATTGGTTTTCGGGAGCCGGATTTTGAAGAACATCCGGCGGAAGCCTGCCGAAGGGCCATCGGCAAAGAACTGGCTAAAGCAAGGAAAATTGCACCGACGGGGATCATCGGTTTTAATATCATGACTGCATTGAGAGATTATGAGGGACATGTCCGGGCGGCAGTGGAAGCCGGTGCGGATCTGATCATATCAGGTGCGGGACTGCCCCTTGATCTGCCGGGACTGGCAGCAGAAAGTCAGACAAAGATTGCACCGATTGTATCAACGGAACGTTCGGCGGCGGTTATCCTGAAATACTGGGACAGAAAATACCATCGTACAGCGGATCTTGTGGTGATCGAGGGACCGAAAGCCGGTGGGCATCTTGGTTTTAGTCGTGAACAGTTGGAAGAATATGCTGAATATGATGATAAAGAATATGCCGAAAAAAGTTATGATGATGAAGTGAAAAAGATCATGGCTGTTGTCAGAAAATATGGTGAAAAATACGGTTGTTCAATTCCAGTCGTACTGGCCGGCGGCATTTATGACAGAGCAGCGGCAAAGCATGCTTTTAGCCTTGGAGTGGATGGCATTCAGGTTGCGACGCGTTTTGTAACGACAGAAGAATGTGATGCAGATATCCGTTACAAAGAAGCTTATATCCGGGCAAATAAAGAAGATATTCAGATTGTGAAAAGTCCTGTGGGGATGCCGGGCAGGGCCATTATGAATTCTTTTATGGAGCGGGTGATGGCCGGTGAAAGGATATCACCGAAGAAGTGCCTGCTCTGCATGAAGGGCTGCAAGCCTTCGGAAATTCCGTATTGCATTACGGAGTCTCTGCTCCATGCGGCAAAGGGTGAAGTCGATGAAGCACTATTATTCTGCGGCGCTGAAGCCTGGCGGGCTGAGAAGATAGAGACAGTGGAAGAAGTGATGGACGACTTACTGCAGGCGTAAGGATGAATCCTGATGAAAAGTTGAAGAACTATATCAATTTTTCATCAGGATTTTTGTATTAAATGAAGAAATGGGATAGCATTTTAGAGATGACAGGTGTATAACTGATGAAAGATGCGGTGTGAAGCCGCAGTGATTGAATGAAAATGAAAGGAAGAAAGGTTATGGCAGTCAGTTTAATTTTAACAGAGCAGATTATCAAATTATTCATTATTCTGCTGCTTGGTTTTCTGCTTGTAAAATTTGGATTATTGAAGGCATCGGATAGTAAAAGTGTTTCGGTAATTCTTGTCTATCTGATACTTCCCTGTATGATCATTAATGCATTTCAGATTGATTATACCCCTCAGGTGCGTACAGGTCT
>OLRA01002430.1_pt1 | contig 18746 bp, 17 predicted proteins | sample 1673011 | NCBI WGS metagenome assembly OLRA01 (sample SAMEA3136746, study PRJEB25190) | human gut metagenome | reverse complement strand
AAACCGAAACCAGATATAGAGCAGCATACAGATCGTTGCGATCACAACTGCTACGATCGCATCGGTCTTCATCTCATTGCTGACGGTGGAACTGATACTTTCGGATGTAATATCTTTTTTATCCACGCCAAAATTCTTGGTCATGGTCTTTTCTAACTTTGTTCTCTCTTCCAGTGACAGCGTACGGGTCTTGATGATGATCTGCTTGGTACCCTCGACTGCCTGTGCCTGTACGTTACCGTCGCCTGTAATTTTTTCTACTAGAGGAACGATCTCTTTATCAATCTCTTTGATGGAATACTGTTTATCCATCACAACTGCGGTAGACGTTCCACCCTTAAACTCCAGACTGTAATTTAAAATGGTTCCATCACTTGATTTGTGCATGCCTACTCCTACACAGCCACACACGATGATCGCACAGGAGATTGCAATAAAGATTCCTGTCTTTCCGACAAAATCAAATGGCTTACGTTCTTTTGCCTTACCATAGAATTTCGCATCACGGACACCGATCGCATAAACTGCATGCATCAGCACCTTCGTAACTACCATACAGGTAAACATTGAAAGGATAATACCGATCGCTAATGTAGAAGCAAATCCTTTTACGGTACCGGAACCGCGAAGTCCAAGAACTGCTGCTGCGATCAATGTTGTAATATTTCCATCTAAGATCGCGGAACGTGCTCTTGCAAAACCTGTTTCAATTGCGGTTGCCACGCTCTTTCCATCTGCGATCTCTTCGCGGATACGGGCAAAGATAATGACATTCGCATCCACCGCCATACCAATAGAAAGGATAATTCCGGCAATACCCGGTAAGGTCAGGGTAATCTCAAACAGATATAAGGTCGCGATCACTAATGTCGTATAGATTGCAAGTGCAAATGCGGCTACCACACCAGGTACTAAGTACTGCACGATCATAAAGATCATAACGATCACAAGACCGATCGCTGCTGCCTTCAAACTGCTTGAAATCGCTTCTTCTCCAAGCTGTGCACCTACTACCTCGGAACGCATCTCCTCTAACTTTAGGGAAAGGGAACCGATTCTGATCTGGGAAGCTAAGGACTCTGCCTCTTCATAGTTTGCCATTCCGGAAATCTGTGCAGTTCCTCCGGTAATTGCCTGCTGTACGGTCGGATAACTGATGACTTCATCATCGTAAACGATCGGAAGTGCTTTTCCGACGTTTGCGGATGTGACCTCTGCAAATGTCTTTGCTCCTTCATCGGTTAAGGTCAGCTCTACGATATTTTCTTTGTTTCCGGTATCATTTGTAATGGTTGCTGCTTTTGCCTGCGCAACTGCAGATCCATCCATGAAGGTCTTACCATCTTCTGTCTGGAATTCCAAAGTTCCCGGTTTTCCGAGTTCCTCTAAAATCTTGTTTGCATCGCTGACTCCCGGAATCTCAACGGAAATACGGTCATCTCCGACTTTGTATACCTGTGCTTCCGTACTGTAGCCTTCCACACGTTTCTGTAACTTATAGACGGTATCGTCTAACTGTTCATCGGTCGGCTTGTCTCCGACTACCTGATAGGTAATGGATACACCACCTGCTAAATCCAGACCAAGGTTAATGCTCCGGTCTTCTCCTACTCCGGTCGAAGAAATAATGGTTGCGGAATAGTAGCACAGACCGGCTAAAATTCCGAGTACGAGAATGAGAGTGATGATCCCTCTGCTCTTTTTCATGCTTTTCATTTCTTTTCCTCTCTTAATCTTCTTGTTCTGCCATGGCTGCTTTTATCATGATCGCACATTCTACACGCTTTTTCTGTAATTCACAGCCTGTTTCATAGGTTTTTAATATATCTCCATGGAAATTGTATGCATTTGCCGCACAACCACCGCTGCAATAAAATCTTGCGAAGCAGTCACGGCATTTTTCTTTCGCATATACATTACAGCACTTGAACTCTTCCTGAAGTCCGGTGTTCACTACGCCGTCATGTACATTTCCCATTAAAAACTTCTCATTACCGACAAATTGATGACAAGGATATAAATCTCCCCATGGTGTCACTGCTAAATACTCTGTACCGGAACCACAACCGGAAAGGCGTTTATAGACACACGGACCGCCTTCTAAATCGATCATAAAATGGAAAAAGTTGAATCCGTTTCCGGCTTTATTTCTTCTTACCATCTCTGCTGCTAAATCATCATATTCTTTAAAAAGTACCGGTAAATCTTCTTCTTTGATCGCGTAATCGTCCGTCTCTTCTGCCACCACCGGCTCTACGGAAATCTGCTTAAATCCCAAGTCCGCTAAATGAAGCACGTCTTTGGAAAAATCTGTGTTGAAATGTGTATAGGTACCACGCACATAATATTTCTCCTGATTTCTGCTCTTAGCAAACTTCTGGAACTTCGGCACGATCAGATCATAGCTTCCGGCTCCTTTTCGGAATGGTCTCATATGGTCATGTACCTCTTTACGTCCATCGATACTTAAAACCACATTGTCCATTTCACGGTTGGCAAATTCCATGATATCGTCATTTAAAAGTACGCCGTTGGTTGTTAAGGTAAAACGGAAATGCTTGTCATGCAGTTTTTCCTGCTCTCTTCCGTAAGCTACTAACTGTTTTACTACCTCAAAATTCATCAGCGGTTCTCCGCCGAAAAAATCCACCTCTAAATTCCTTCTGCTTCCCGAATTTGCGATCAGAAAATCCAATGCCGCCTTTCCTGTCTCATATGACATCAGCGCTCTTCTTCCATGATATTCACCCTCTTCCGCAAAACAGTAGCGGCATGCCAGATTGCAGTCATGTGCAATATGTAAACAGAGTGCCTTTACCACGGTTGGACGTTTCTTAAAATCGATCAGCGGTGCCTCGTAGGTGTCCGGTGTAAACAGACTTCCTTCTTCTTTAAGCTGGGCAACCTCTTCCACAGCCTCACGGATTTCTTCTTCGCTGTATTTTTCACGAAGCAGACCTGTTATCTCTTCACTGCTGTGTTTCTCGAATAACGAAATCACATCATATACCACTTCGTCTACAACATGAATGGCTCCGCTATTCACATCTAACACAATGTGATAACCATTATTGATATACTGATGAACCACCTGATAGTCCTCTCTTTCCTGTTACTTTTTTCATCTTTATATAACGCACAAATGACCGCACGCAATTGCGAACGGTCGTTCATACCATGTATCTATGATTTTGTACGGACTATTTGCTCTGCTCACAAGTCTGATTTCCTACTGTACAGGATGTCTTACATGCAGACTGACAGGATGTCTGACATTCGCCACATCCGCCTTTTTTTACTGTGTTCTGTAATTTTTTTGTATTTAATGTCTTTATGTGTTTCATAATGAAATCTCCTTTCAAATTTCTCCGGTTATTTGCTTCTCGCTTCCCGAAAATAAAATATCTTTTGACATTATAGCATAATATTTTTCAGTTGAAAAGCATTTTTTAACTCATCATGCCTCCAAGTGTTCCTGCCGCCATACAGATTCCAAGTGTCGTTCCCATATGTACCAGATCTTTTGGAAGCCCTCCGGCTAATGCTGCCGATACAGCAAACAGGATCAAAAAGTACAGGCTTCCTAATAACAGTCCCCACAGGAATTTTTTTCTCTTCATCTTTTTTCCTGCGATCAGCCCGCCTGCGATCCCTGATACCACATAAATCACCGTAACCCCTACTTCTACAAATGTTCCGTTCAACTGAAACTTTTCCATTAAAAATGCCATGAGGATCAGCCCGAGTCCGGTCACGATGTACATGAACATCAGATCCACGATCATCCACTTAAAAGATTTACGCTCCATATCTTTTCCCTCCCCTACATATATATGCCGGGTGGGACTGATTAGAACATCCTTAACTCTTTGCTTCGTGTTCTGCTTCGGCTTTTGCCTTTAGGATTGCCTCATTTAAGGACAACATTTTATCATCTAAAACGGATACGATACCGGAACACTCTCTCAGTTCACGGCTGATGTATTCCGGTGCGTTTCCTTCAAATTTGTAATAGATTTTATGCTCTAAACTTGCCCAGAAATCCATGGCGATCGTACGGATCTGTATCTCTACTTTGGTATCAATGACTCTGTCCGACATAAAGATCGGTACCGTCACAAGCATGTGATAACTCTTATAGCCGCTCTGTTTTGGATTCTTGATATAATCTTTGATAGACACTACGGTCAGATCGTTCTGCTTTCCGATCATCTCCGCCATCCGGTAGATGTCTGATGTAAAGGAGCAGACGATACGGATTCCCGCAATATCGTTTACATAATTTACCATATTTTGTATGGATGATTCATATCCGTTCTTTTTTAATTTTTTTACGATACTCTCCGGGGATTTGATACGGGATTTTATGTACTCGATCGGGTTATACTGATGTACATACTGAAATTCATCGTTCAAAATCTCCAGTTTTGTACTGACTTCTTTTAATGCTGAATTATAAAGGAACATGACACTTTTCCAACTGTCGACGCCTTCGTCAAACTGCTGCTGCATATTGACCTTAACCTCCGTTATGTTTGTTACGTTATATATAATAGTATATACTCCGCAGTGCATCTCAAAAATCAAAGATTTTTTCGATGTACGGGCATTCGCCCTATCATCCGGTAAAAATATACACGGCTTTGTGCAAGCACAAGCCTGGTATATTTTTGCCGGATGGCACTGCTCATTACTATACATATACAGTATACCACGATTAGAAAAGGTTGTGAAGAGATGCCTATATCTGATATAATATGTTTTGATGTAAAATTATTCTATTTTGTGATCGAACTTTTTTAGAAAGGATATTCCCATGCGGATCTGGTTTAAAATATTTAAAGACAATCGTATGCAAAAAGATCTCTGTCTGACCGATGACAGGGACGATACAAGAACCCATAAAATTTTTCATGCTTTAGATGAAGCATGCCACACCTTTGACCTTGGTGTTCCGATCTGGTTAGACAATACCATTTCGGATTTTAAACGCCATGGCAAGGCACGTTTTTATCAGGACAGTTTTATTGAACATATTGACTTTGACTATATGGAAATTCAGGTAATTGAGGAGGACTAACATGGAAGGAGACGAACGTCGTCAGTTTATTTTAAAATTACTTGCAGGCTCAGAAAGTCCGCTCTCCGGAACGGAAATTGCCGGAAAATGCGGTGTGAGCCGACAGATCATTGTACAGGACATTGCACTCTTACGAGCCACCAATAAAAATATCTTAAGTACTTACCGTGGCTATCTGCTCTATCAGCCGGAAAAGGACACCGAAACTTTCAAACGCACCTTTGCGGTTTCACATACGGATGAGCAGATCCAGGACGAACTCTATACCTTTGTGGACTGTGGCGGAAAGGTGTTAGATGTTACAGTCATGCATGAAATCTATGGTGCCATTACCGTTGATCTGATCTTGAATAACCGTGTGGATGTGGACGATTTTACCACACGTCTCTTTACCACTCCGGCAAAACCGCTCAAGGAACTTACCGGCGGCAATCATATGCATACCGTTGAGGCATCCTCCCCGGAAGTCTTTGACCGGATTGAAGAACAGTTAAAGAAAAAAGGCTATCTCATCCGATAGCCTTTTCCGTTATGTTCTTCTCTGTCTGTTCGCTTCATACATCAATATCCCTGCTGCCATAGCGGCATTTAAGGATTCTAACTTTCCCTCCATCGGAATACGGATATAGATATCTGCTAAGTCGGCAATTTCCGTCGTCAGACCATTTCCTTCATTTCCAATTAAAAAAGCACTCGGTTTCTGATAGTCTGCCTCATCATAAGAAGCCTTTCCTTTCAAATGTGCTGCGTAGAAGTGTACGCCTTCTTTTTGAAGCTCTGAAATGTCTTTTTTTAAATCCTCTGTATACAAAAACGGCATCCGGTAGATCGATCCCATGGTAGAGCGGATCGTCTTTGGATTAAAAATATCCACGGTATCGCGGCTCATCAGGATTCCTGTCACTCCCGCTCCTTCGGCTGTACGGAACATGGTTCCAAGGTTTCCGGGGTCCTGCACATTTTCTGTTACGAGCAGCAGCGGTGCTTTCTTTTGATCAGAGCCTCCTGACAAGTCCTCTCTCCGGTACTCCGGCATTTTTACGATGCACAAAATTCCCTGCGGTGTCATCGTATCCGCTGCATGACGAAATACCTGATCCGATACGGTTTCATATCCGGTAGTCTCTAATTTTTCTAAAAGTTCCTGTTTATACTCTTCTTTTTTCGATCCCTGATATTTTTCTAAAAAACTCTCTGCAAGATAGACCTCTTCGATCCAGTCTAAGGGAGCTTCTAAAAACATTTTTACTCCCTCGACAACAAAGGCACGCGAATTTCGACGTGCCTTTCCTTTTGTATTCAGCTGTATGATTTTTTTTATCTGTGCATTACTCGTACTTGTGATCATATCCGTTCCTACTTTGACAGATTCCGGCAGATTTCCCACTGGTACTCCGGAATTCCTTTTTGCATTGCAAGTGCTTCATCAATATCAAAATCCACAAATTCTCCGTGACGATAGCCTACCACACGGTTTGTCTTTCCTTCTAACAGCAGATCTACGGCTTTTGCTCCCATGGTGGATGCATAGACACGGTCTTTACAGGTCGGGCTTCCACCACGCTGCATGTGACCAAGAATGGTTGCTCTTGTTTCAATACCAGTTGCAGCTTCAATACGTTTTGCCATAGCCTGTGAATGACCGATACCTTCTGCATTGATGATGATATGATGTTTTTTACCACGTTTTCTGTTTTCGATGATGTTGTTGATCAGCTTCTGCTCATCGTAATCATATTTCTCCGGAAGCAGGATATCTTCTGCACCGTTTGCAATACCGCAGTACAGAGCGATGTAGCCTGCACCACGTCCCATAACTTCGATGATACTGCATCTTTCATGAGATGTGGATGTATCACGTACTTTATCGATTGCTTCCATTGCTGTATTGACCGCTGTATCAAATCCGATCGTATACTCGGTGCATGCAATGTCCAGGTCGATCGTTCCCGGGATACCGATCGTGTTGATACCCAGAGCAGCCAGTTTCTGTGCACCTGCGAAGGATCCGTCACCACCGATGACTACCAATCCGTCAATACCATGCTTTCTGCAGACTTCTGCACCTCTTGCCTGTCCTTCCGGTGTACGGAACTCTGCACATCTTGCTGTATACAGTACAGTACCGCCACGGGAAATGATATCAGATACGTCACGTGCTGTCATATCTTTAATCTCTTCATTCAGAAGACCATTATATCCCTTATAGATACCTTTTACTTTCAGTCCTCTGGAAAGTGCTTTTCTAACAACCGCACGAATTGCCGCATTCATACCAGGAGCATCGCCGCCGCTTGTAAGTACGCCTATTGTCTTTATTTCTTTTGCCATCTTGAAACCTCCTCAGATTCGCTGTTTAGACTCTTTGATTTTCCTAACCAAATACTTCGCTCTCAATTTTAATTCATTTTACCGTTATTTTCAATACACTTTTCAACAACTTTTACATTGTTCTGCCCATATCTTTCAACAATTTTCTGTAAAAGTGTCTCATCCGCACATATGGACCATGCTTTACCCAATCTTTTCATAGATTTCGGGGAACGAATGTACACTACAACCTGATCCGTTCCATCGGATGAACGGAGGATCTCATATAACGCTTTCTCTTCTGCCATAAAACTCTCCCTATCCAAAAACTGGATCCAGAGTTCTTTTGGAAGGTCTTCAAACTTCCAGATCTTATCGCAGATCAGTTTGCTTGCCTTTTCTTCTTCTGCAGATACGTGTCCCTGGATAAAAAGTTTGCCATCCTGTGTAATGCTGTTTCGGTAAATTTCATACTGTCTTGGAAAAACTACAACTTCCACTGTGCCAAGAAGATCCTCGATGGTCAAAAAGACCATGGTCTTATTGTTTTTTGTATGCTTGATCGTAATGCCTTCGACCATGCCTCCGATGATCTCCTCTGCTCCGTCAAACAGGCGGGAGCCGTGCAGTTCTTCCTGATAGGCAAAATCCATGGTAGTTGCCGAAATATTTTTCTGCCACATCTTTTCATATTTTTCCAGAGGATGCCCGCTGATATACACGCCAAGCACTTCTTTTTCAAAGGCAAGGAGCTGCTCTTTATCATATTCTTCTACATCCGGCATGCGGATTTCAAAATCTTTTTTATCTTCCTCCGCCACAAAGTCAAACAGAGACATCTGACCTGCCATTGCATTTTTCTTCTCCTGATTTACACTGTCCACAACCTGCACATAGATCATCATCAGCTGCTTTCGGTTATCACAAAGACCATCCAGTGCTCCTGCTTTGATGAAATTCTCTATGGTGCGTTTATTTAATTCTTTTCCGGACAGACGTTCCACAAAATTGCGGAAATTTCGATAGATTCCATTCTGGTTTCGTTCCCGCACGATTGCATCGATCACCGGTTTTCCGATACTTTTGATCGCAGAAAGGCCATATCGGATGCTTTTATTATATTTAAATGTTTCTTCTCCTGTTTTTTCCGTGCTTTCGTTTTCTTCTACGGAAAAAGCACTCTCACCCTTGTTGATATCCGGCGGAAGCAGACGGATCCCCATCTGGCGGCAGTTCAGAATATATTCTGCCACTTTCGGTGGATTATCAATGACAGAGGTCATCAAAGCTGCCATAAATTCTACCGGATAGTAATATTTCAGCCATGCTGTCTGATATGCAACTACCGCATAACATGCCGCATGTGATTTATTGAATGCATATTTTGCAAAATCGGTCATCTCATCATAGATATGATTTGCAATTTCTTCTGAAATTCCGTTTTTGATGCAGCCCGGCACGCCTTCTTCTTCATTTCCATAGACAAAATTCTGACGTTCTTTTTCCATGACGGCTGCTTTTTTCTTGGACATCGCACGACGCAGAAGGTCGCTTCGTCCAAGCGTATAGCCGCCGAGGGCACGCACGATCTGCATAACCTGTTCCTGGTATACGATACAGCCGTAAGTCGGCTCCAGGATCGGCTCCAGTTCCGGGCATTCGTACGTGATCGTATCCGGGTTATTTTTACCTTTGATATAACGCGGAATAAAATCCATAGGACCCGGACGGTACAGGGAAATTCCGGCGATGATATCCTCCAGGCTCTGCGGTTTCAGCTCTTTCATGAAGTTTTTCATTCCGCCGCTTTCAAGCTGGAAAATGCCTTCTGTCTTACCAGTTCCGATGGAATCCAGGACGGCTTTGTCATTAAAATCAATATGATCGATATCAATGATTTTTCCGGTCGATTTTTCTGCAAGACGGACTGCATTCTGGATAACGGTAAGGGTACGCAATCCCAGGAAGTCCATTTTCAGCAGCCCCAGTTCTTCCAGTGTCGTCATCGTAAACTGCGTCGTGATCGCACCGTCGCTGCCTCTGGAGAGCGGCACAAACTCATCGACCGCTTTCTGACAGATCACAACCCCGGCTGCATGCATGGAGGTATGACGCGGCAGACCTTCCAGTCTTCTCGACATATCGATCAGCTCATGCACCTGCGGATCTTCGTCATAGATTTTTTTGAATTCCGGATTTCTCTGAAATGCTTTATCTATAGTAATGCCGATCTCAGTCGGGATCATTTTTGCGATTGAATCGACCATTGCATACGGAAGATCCATTACACGGCCGACATCACGGATCACGCCTCTTGCCGCCATCGTACCAAAGGTCACGATCTGTGCAACCTGATCTTTGCCGTATTTTTCCACAACGTAATCAATGACTTCCTGTCTTCTTTCGAAGCAGAAATCCACGTCAATATCGGGCATGGAGACACGTTCCGGGTTCAGAAAACGTTCAAACAGTAAGTTGTATTTCAGAGGATCAAGCTGTGTAATGCCAAGTGTATAGGAGACAAGGCTTCCTGCAGCCGAGCCTCGTCCCGGTCCTACCATAATATCGTGGTCGCGGGCAAATTTGATATAATCCCATACGATCAGGAAATAATCGACATATCCCATTTTCTGAATGATGCCAAGCTCATAGTCCAGACGTTCTTTTAATCCTTTCGTCTCTTCGCCATAACAGCGAACCAGTCCGTCGTGGCAGAGTTTCTGTAAATATTCCCATGATGTATAGCCATCCGGCACATCATATTTCGGAAGTTTTGTCACACCAAACTCAATCTCCACATGACAACGGTCTGCGATTTTCTGTGTGTTTTCCAGTGCTTCTAGTGCATACGGAAACAGGTTTTTCATTTCTTCTTCGGATTTTACAAAATACTGTCCGCCTTCATAACGCATACGGTCGGTATCCGACAGTTTCTTTCCAGTCTGTAAACACAGCAGAATATCATGAGAATCCGCATCGGATGCATACGTGTAATGCACATCATTTGTCGCCACCAGATCTATGCCTGTCTCTTTGCTCATCCGAAGGAGCTGTGTATTGACTGCTTTCTGTTCCGGGATGCCATGATCCTGAAGCTCCAGGAAAAAGTTGCCCCTTCCGAAAATTCCTTCGTAGCGTCTGGCGGCACGCACTGCTTCTTCGTACATACCACGCACCAGATATTTTTGGACTTCTCCTGCCAGACACGCAGACAGGGCAATGATACCTTCATGATATTTTTCCAGGACTTCCATATCCACACGCGGTTTATAATAGAAACCTTCTGTAAAACCTTTTGATACAATCTTGGTCAGATTACTGTAACCTGTGTTATTTTCTGCTAATAATACCAGATGATAGTAGCGGTCATCACCGCTTCCGGCTTCTCGGTCAAATCTGGATCCGGGTGCTACATACACCTCACATCCAAGAATCGGATTGATCCCGGCTGCTTTTGCTTCACGGTAAAAATCGATCACACCGTACATAACACCGTGGTCTGTGATGGCCGCACTGTTCATGCCCAGTTCTTTTACCCGTGCAACGTATTCTTTGATTTTATTTGATCCATCCAGCAAACTATATTCTGTATGAACATGTAAATGTGTAAAACTCAAACTGCACCTCACCCTCTCAATATCATGTAGATCACTACTATAACTGTTGCCACCGCAAATGCCGGTGTAAACATGGTTTTCGGTTCACCCGGACGTTTTTCTCTTCGTTTAAAACACCATTTCAGATGCTCATAACGTCCACAGTGTTTCGCAATCCAGATCAGCACTCCGATCGCTGCAAAAATACAGATCGCCGCGATCACGGAATAAACATTGATCACACCGATCATGTCCTGTGTTGTCAATGCTCCGGAACTCGTAGAAGAACTGCCGGCAGAAGTTCCATAAAGCAGTTTGGAAACTGCCATCAATGCCGTACTCCATCCATTGATCACAAAATGTGCTGTCATCGTAGCAAAAATACTTCCTGTCGCCTCCAGCAGAATGCCAAATGCAATGCCCAGTACAAAAGCATAGCAGAACTGATTAAAGTTCATGTGCATCAGACCAAACGCCAGTGCAGATCCAAGAATCGCACACCACACACCTCTCTGACGATATCCATTATAATAGAGACCACGGAACGTAAATTCTTCGCAGATCGGCGGAATGACTGCCATCACAATCATATTGACCCAGAGTGCATTCTGCGTCAGTTCCGACTGCGAACTTTCAAATGCATTTCTTACGAAAAGCATAGAAAGCAGATTCAGCCAGGATGTAACAGGGATCATCAACACTGCATATAAAATGACCATTGCGATCACCGATAACTTCAGTGGTTTAAATGGCATCCACTTTCTCGGGTCTACCTTGTTTATGATCATAAATCCAATAACCGGCATCAAATACAGAAGCTGGCTCAAAAGCATCAGCTGCGTCGCATCCATTGAACGAACAAACGGGATAAATCCCAGAAAAATCCCGGAAAGCAGTATCCAGATAACGGTCACCAGAAACAGCCTGTTTATCTTCGGTGTCTTGTTCATTTGTTTTCCTCCACGTTTTTTATTTTTAATAATGTCAGTGAAATGTCCTGTCTTGCCGGCAAGAACGACAATTTGACATTTTGATCCTGGCATCATAATTTTATTCTACCATAAAATCCATTTCTTTTTGTATTTTCAAAGTTTAATTTTTAAAAACAAAGATAAAAAAACAGCCGGGCGTTGCCCGACTGCCTTGATTTTGATTTTTACTTATTGTTATACAATCAGTTGTTGCGGCTGATCATGTAATCCATCAGTTTATCAATATCTTCTTTTTCGTATGCAACGATCTCCAGTTCCGGAATTTCGCCGTTTGAGAAGATATTTGCCAGAGATACATACTGTGACAGCTTAGATTTCAGATTCAGTCTGTCACCTTCGCCTGTTACAAGCTCTACTTTTCCTTTGCAGCTGTCTACTACCTCAAAAAATTTATCAATATCTTTAATTCCCATTACTTTCATAATTCATTCTCCTTTCAGATAAAAATGTTGAAAAGTGATTATTCTATTTATTTGATTGCGATTGCCTCGATCTCGATCAGGACATCTTTTGGCAGTCTCGCAACTTCAACACAGGAACGTGCCGGATAGGTACCGGTGAAATATTTTGCATAAACTTCATTGATGGTACCAAAGTCTTCCATATTTTTAATAAATACGGTTGTCTTTACCACGTTTTCTGTGGAAGTACCGGCTTCTTTTAACAGTGCTGCCAGATTGCCGATCGCCTGATCTGCCTGTGCGGCTGCACCTTCCGGAATCTCGCCTGTTGACGGAACTACCGGGATCACTCCGGATGTATATACCATACCGTTTACTTCGATTGCCTGTGAATATGGTCCAATTGCTGCAGGAGCTTTGTCTGTACTGATTGCTTTCTTCATGCTCATGCCCTCCTAACAAATGTATGCTCTTTGCTGATAAAGATGTTTCTATCTTTTTTCATTTCCTATTATAAATTCAGTTTTCAAACGACGCAAGCAAATTTTTCGTGAAAAAATTGCAGGAAAATATGGCATAATGTTTAATGCCTATTTTCAAATTGTTTGATTCTCAAAAAATTATTGTGCGTTTTTACCGTTTTATGATGCGATTCTCTGTAATTTCGATACGTCCCTGTTTCAACAGTCTTCCAACGGCACGTTTGAATGCATTCTTACTGAGTCCGAATTCTCTTTTGATGATCTCCGGTGAAACTTTATCGTTAAACGGAAGTACGCCTTCAAATTCTTCAATCACCTTCATCACGGCTTCTGCATCTTTTTCCATCTGCTGCGGAATCTTTTCTTTATCCGAAAGATCCAGTTTGCCATCTTCCTGTACTCTCGTCACACGAAGATTTAAAATATCGCCCACGCGGTATTTGCCCTGTGCTTCTTTTGCAGGGATCAGACCGGAATAACAGTCATCCACTGCCACAAAAACACCAAAATTCTCGCTGATCTCATAAATACGGCCGGTCACTTTATCGTCTCTCTGATATGGAGAATCTTTTTTCAGATATTCATACACTTTCATCGTAGCACAGAGACGACTGCTCTTATCAATGTAAAGTGCCGCCAGACACTCTTCCCCCGGCTGCACACGCTTTGTCTGCTCTTTATATGGAAGAAACAGATCCTTTTCCAGTCCCCAGTCCAGAAATGCACCGATTTTTCCTGTATCAGCGACGCGAAGCACGGCTGTTTCTCCCAGGCGGACTTTCGGCGTACGTGTCGTTGCAATCAGCCGATCCTGTGAATCTTTATATAAAAATACTTCTAATGTATCTCCTGCCTTGATGCCTTCCGGAACTTCTTTCTTTGGAAGCAGTACTTTTTCAGTCGCATTTTCCTCTTCTCCGAGATAAATTCCAAATCCTACTTCTTTTACTACATAAAGTTCCTGGCTTTCTCCTAAATGAAACATATTCTTTCTCCTCGTTTTTTGTATTCCTGTTTATTTGTTCTGAAATTCGTAACTGTTCAGCACCTTCACAGTTACGAGTCAAAATGCATTTAAAATCACCTTCGTTAATGGCATTTTGACCTGCATGTCTCGGGATTTTGGCATATTCATGTCAAAACACCTCGCGGGATACTACCTACTGAATAGTTACTGAAATTCTACCACTGCATACGGTTTCTGTGCCTCATCACACAGCAACACCGTACATTTTTTCTCTTCTATATGAATACAAGGCACAACCATATCACCGAGAAGTGCTGCCTTTTTATACTCTGCACGCATCTGGGAAATCCGGAAATCATCCGGCAGAAGCTCCATCGCCATCTGCACATATTGCCCATTATTGACATGATGATTTGTATCAATGTGATGTTTCACGATCAGAAAGTACTCTTTCTTTTCCATTTCTTCCGGAAGGGCGATCTTTCGCGGTGCATAATCCATATCCAGCTTCTCGTGCAGCACATACGCTTCCTGCTCCTCTTTCGGAACTCTGGTCGGATGTCCGGTCTTTAAATCCACGTAAGTCCACAATGTATTCGCCCAGGCAAGCTTTTCACCTTTTTCATCCCGGATGCAGAAATTTCTTTCGCCGAGAAATCCCTTAAAAGAATATGGCCAGGTCTGAACGGTGATCTCCTGTCCAAACACCGGCAGCTCCCCAAGCACGATCTGCCAGGACGACAGAACCCATGCACACTGCTTTTCCTTCAGATAATCAATCCCGAAGCCTATCTTTTCCGAATGAAAACTGCTGCAGTCCTGAAAATAATTTAATATAGAAAGAAGTGTGATCCTGCGATTCTCATCCACTTCGCTGTAACGAACTCTGCTGTCAAACTGATAAATCATACGTTCCTCCCGAATCTTGTGGCATCTTTAAAACCAAACATCCTGTTTTTTGAACGCAGAAAAGCATTTCCCCGCTTCAAGTGTGCAGAGCACTAAGCGGTAGGTGAGGGGGATGCTATCAAACGGATGTCCTGATTTTCATTTGCCTGGTAACTCATTTTATTTTCTGTATATGCAGAAAAGGTTGTCTTAGCAGACAACCTTCTTAACTGGGCTACAAGGATTCGAACCTTGAAATGACGGAGTCAGAGTCCGTTGCCTTACCATTTGGCGATAGCCCATCATTATTTTACTCTGTTGCGTTTTTGTTGCTCACAACAATGAGAATTATATAGTAACGTTCATAAAATGTCAAGCACTTTTTTTAACTTTTTTAAATCTTTTTTTATTTTCCCTTTTCTTCCAGCCCGTGATGTGTTATAACAGGAAGAAAAGAACCCCAATGTATGCAGAATGGAGGAAACTATGAGTACTATGAATCTTACCCTGCTGACCGATTTCTATGAATTAACGATGATGCAGGGCTATTTTAAAACACAGAATACCGAGAAAGTAGTTTTTGATGCTTTTTACCGCAAAAATCCATGCGACGGTGGCTATGCGATCGCTGCCGGACTGGATCAGGTAATTGATTATATTAAAAATCTTCGTTTCAGTAAAGAGGATATCGCTTATCTGAGAAGCCTGAACACGTTTGATGAAGATTTTCTGAACTATCTGGCTGATTTCCGTTTCAGCGGTGATATTTATGCGATTCCGGAAGGCACCGTTGTTTTCCCGCGTGAGCCGCTGGTCAAGGTGGTTGCCCCGATCATGGAGGCACAGCTGGTAGAGACTGCTATTCTGACGATCATCAACCACCAGAGTCTGATTGCTACAAAAGCTTCCCGTGTTGTCTGTGCTGCAAAAGGTGATGGCATCATGGAGTTTGGCCTGCGTCGTGCACAGGGTCCGGATGCCGGTGTTTATGGTGCAAGAGCTGCCATGATCGGCGGATGCATCGGCACTTCCAATGTACTTGCCGGACAGCTTTTTGATGTTCCGGTAAAGGGTACGCATGCACACAGCTGGATCATGAGTTTCCCGGATGAATACACTGCGTTTAAAACATATGCAAATATGTATCCGGATGCCTGCTGTCTGCTGGTTGATACTTACGATACGTTAAAATCCGGCGTGCCAAATGCAATCCGTGTTTTTGAAGAAATGCGAAATGCCGGTATTCCGCTGAAAAATTACGGAATCCGTCTCGACAGCGGTGACCTCGCTTATATGTCCAAACAGGCAAGAAAACTGCTGGATGCCGCCGGCTTCGATGATGCTTATATTTCTGCTTCCAGTGATCTGGATGAATATCTGATCGAGAGTTTAAAAGCTCAGGGATGTAAAATCACTTCCTGGGGTGTCGGAACCAACATGATCACTTCCAGGGACTGCCCTGCTTTCGGCGGTGTATACAAACTTGCTGCCGTAGAAGACAAAGAAACCGGAGAATTTATTCCGAAGATCAAGCTTTCTGAGAACACTGAAAAGATCACCAATCCTGGAAACAAAACGATCTACCGTATTTACAGCAAAACGACCGGAAAGATCCGTGCCGATCTGATCTGTCTTGCCGACGAAACGTTTGACGAGAGTAAAGATATGATCATTTTCGACCCGCAGGAAACCTGGAAAAAGACAAAAGTACGTGCAAATACCTATACACTTCGTGAGCTGCTTGTTCCGGTGTTTAAAAACGGCGAATGTGTTTATGATTCTCCAAGCGTGATGAAAATCCGTGATTACAGCAAAAAAGAGCTCGATACTATCTGGGATGAAACAAAACGTTTCGCAAATCCGCAGCATGTCTATGTAGACCTTTCAGACAAGCTCTACAAGATCAAATCGGATCTGCTCGAAAAAATGAGCCTGGAAGCTCTGGAATACTAAGATGGCATAAAAGAGAAATCCCCTTCATAGACTGTTCTCAGTACAGGAAGGGGATTTTTTATGTTTTCTTATGAAATGCTTGTCAACTGTGAAAACAGACTGCCTGAAGATTTTGTGCCGCCATCACTGGCTGCACCAGATATTGCATTTGCCGCAGATCCTTCGGACGAGAAGCGTTTTCTGGAAGTCCGGGCTGCCAGACACGCAAAACGGCTTTTTGACGCCGCCAAAGCAGAGGGGATTTTTCTCTATGGCATCTCCGGATACCGCAGCTACGAACGTCAGGAAATACTCTATCAGAAGGCCTGCTGCAAATCTTCTGCCGCTTCATCTCTATGCGAAACTGCCATGCCGGGATGCAGCGAACATCAGACCGGACTGGCCCTTGATGTATCCTGCCCGGCCGTCTCTTTGAATCTTTCGCAGGCTTTTTCAGAAACAGCAGAAGGGCGATGGCTTGCCCGCCATGCCCCTCTTTATGGTTTTATCATACGTTATCCCAAAGGCAAAGAACATCTGACAAAGATCCCGGCGGAACCATGGCACATCCGGTATGTCACCAGAAGCCTTGCTCTGTGCCTGACACTCACCGGGCAGGTTCTGGAAGAATACTACGCCTGCTGTGAACGGTAAAATTTAAATCCGACCAGTGTTGTGAGCACTTCCGTCACTGGAAAGGTCAGCCAGAAATACTGCAGTCCAAACCTGGAAAACAGATATCCAAGCGGAACAAACAAAACCATTGTCCTCACAACGGTAAGGATCGAACTTTTCACAGCACTGCCGATCGCCTGAAAATACACCGGAAAAATCAGTGAAGTGACCATCGGGATAAATGCAACTCCAATATAATGAAATCCGTTCGTTCCGATTGCAATCACCTGTGCATCTTTCGAAAAGGTTGAAAGCATTTGAACCGGCAGAAATTCAAAACACAGCGTTCCAAGAAACATCAGAGCCATTCCCGCGATCAGGGATTCTTTCAGCACGGCTTTGCATCTCTCCTGATCTTTTGCCGCATAATTAAAGCTGATGACCGGTACGATGCAGGTCTGCAATGCTCCGAGTGGAATAAAGAAAAAACTCTGCCATTTGTAATACAGCCCAAGTGCCGTCACCGCCTGATCCGAAAATCCTGCGAGGATCATATTCAGCCCGAAAATATAAAACGTGTACGCAGACTGCATGAGAATGTTCGGTATCCCAAGCTGATAAATCCTTTTGATGTGCGGCAGATAACAGGATTTTTCCGGTGATCTCACAAAAGCTTTTCTCATGACCACAAGAGCCGCTACGATCTGCCCTATCACCGTGGCGATCGCTGCACCGGCGATTCCGAATTTATGTATGCCAAACATCCCGAAAATCAGGATCGGATCAAGAATGATATTCGTGATCGCTCCGGCGATCTGTGCCACCATCGGCGTTTTCATATCTCCGCGTGCCTGCAGGATTTTGCTCCAGACTCCTTCTGTAAACAGTCCGATACTGACCACGCAGACGATTCTTCCATATACGACAACATCTCGTATGATTTCTTCTGAATTTGTCGAAATCCTCGCATAAAACGGCATGATCAGATAACAGACTGCTGCAAAAACAATCCATAGAAAAACTGCCAGCGGCGTGCCTATGCCTGCCACTTCTTCTGCTTTTTTCTCCTGGCGGATTCCGAAATAATATGCCATGTCGGTGTTGATCCCGACGCCCGTCCCCACCGCAAGGGCGATCATTAACAGCTGAAGCGGATAAATAATGGACAGTGCCGTCAGACCTGTCTCCGAATATTTGCCCACAAACAGGCTGTCCACTATGTTATAAAGTGCCTGGATTAGCTGTGCCAGCATGACAGGCGGTGCGATTTTTAATAAAATGCGGCTGATTTTTTCTTTTCCGTAAAATTCTGATGTGTTCATGCTCCACTATCTCTCTTCCATATTTCTTACATAAACTGTGCTTCATGCCGCACCTTTTTTTCAATATCTGAGAAGCTCTCTTCGTTATATCACACTTACCATACCATTTCAAGTCGAACGCACGTGAGACTTGGCACGCGATTCTGGTCAGCTTTGCTGAC
>OLRA01002419.1_pt1 | contig 18803 bp, 18 predicted proteins | sample 1673011 | NCBI WGS metagenome assembly OLRA01 (sample SAMEA3136746, study PRJEB25190) | human gut metagenome | reverse complement strand
ACCTCGCCGTTCACAATCTCGGACGGCTTGCGCGGCGTGGGCAGGCCGCCAAAGACCTCGGGGCACACGAGGAGGACCTCGGTCCCCGTGCGCTCGCAAGCCTCGACCAACGCGCGGTGGTAGTTATCGAGCCCGTTATACTTGCAGCTCTCGCCCATCAAGCAGGCGCTCACCACGATCTTCATTTCCATCCCTCTCAAGCAAAACGCCCCATTTGAGAAAGCTGCTCAAATGGGGCGTCGGCGTTTACTGGCTCGGCCGCGGCGTTACTGCTGCTTGGGCATCAGCGGGTTCTCGCGCGTGAGGAGATTCATGAACTCCTCGCCCGTGATCGTCTCCTTCTTGTACAGATAACGAGCCAGCTCGTGGAGCTTGAACTTGTTTTCCTTGAGGATCTGCAGGGCGCGGTCGTGCGCATCCTCGATCAGCTTGGCGACAATCGCGTCCACGCGCTCGGCCGTACCGGGGGCGCAGGTGAGCGACGTGTCCTGATTGAGATACGCGTTCTGCACGGTACCGAGCGCCATCATGCCAAACTCGTCGGACATACCAAAGCGCGTCACCATATTACGGGCGAGCTTGGTGGCCTGCTCGATGTCGTTGGCGGCGCCGGTCGTCATCTCTCCAAAGATGAGCTCCTCGGCTGCGCGGCCACCGCAATAGACAGCGAGCTTGTCCAAGACCTCCTGGCGCGTCGTCAGGAAGCGCTCGTCCTCCTCGACCTGCATGGTATAACCAAGAGCACCGCTCGTGCGCGGCACGATGGTGATCTTCGTGACCGGCGCAGAGCCCTTCTGGCGAGCGGCAACGATGGCATGGCCGATCTCGTGATAAGAAACGACCTGCTTCTCGTGGTCGGACAGCACCGTGGACTTACGCTGTTGGCCGGCAATGACGACCTCCACCGACTCCTCGAAGTCGTCCTGGGTTGCACGCTTGCGACCCTCGCGAACGGCGCGCAGGGCGCCCTCGTTGATGATATTGGCCAGGTCGGCGCCCGAGGCACCGGGCGTGGCGCGGGCAATCGCGGTCAGGTCGATCGGCGGCTCGGTCTTCACGCTCTTGACATGCAGCTCGAGGATGTTCTTGCGGCCGGTCAGATCGGGCAGCTCAACGGGGATGCGGCGGTCAAAACGACCGGGGCGCAGTAGAGCGGGATCGAGACTGTCGGGGCGGTTGGTTGCGGCAAGGACAACGATACCCTTGTGGTTATCGAAGCCATCCATCTCGGTCAGCAACTGATTGAGCGTCTGCTCGCGCTCGTCGTTGCCGCTAAAGCCGCCGCCGTCGCGCTTTTTGCCGATGGTATCGATCTCGTCGATAAACACAATGCACGGGGCCTTTTCCTTGGCCTGCTTAAACAGGTCGCGCACCTTGGCGGCGCCACGGCCGACGAACATCTCGACGAACTCAGAACCCGAAATGCTAAAGAACGGAACACCAGCCTCGCCGGCAACAGCCTTGGCTAGCAGGGTCTTACCGGTACCCGGAGGGCCAACAAGGAGAGCACCGCGCGGCAGCTTGGCACCAATCTCCTCGTAGCGCTGGGGCTTCTCCAGAAAGTCGACGACCTCCTTGAGGGACTCCTTGGCCTCTTCCTGGCCGGCGACATCCTTAAAGGTCACGCCCACGTCCTTGGAGGCGATCACGCGCGCGCCGGACTTGCCCAGTCCACCGCCGCCAAAGCCACCGCCGCCAAAGTTCATCGAAGGACCGTCATCACCCATGGCCTTCTTCATGCGGCGGTTGAGCCACCAGCCGATCAGGAAGAAAATCGCCATGGGAAGGATGAGCGTAAGCAGGTAGTAGGTCATCAAACCCGAGTTTTTATCGGGAACGACCGACTCCAGCGAAGCGCCAGACTCAAGCACGCGATCGGTAAAGCCCGCATCGTTCGGCACACCGGTCGTCTTATAGGCGATGTTCTCGTCCTCGCCCTTCTTGGTGTAATAAATCGAGTAATCGTCCGTGTTGTACTCGACCTTGTCGACACTCTTCTTATCGAGCGCTTTGACAAACGTCGAGTAATCGGTCTTCGTAATCTGCTGCGTGTGACCGATGTTGGGGAACAGAACGGTCGAGAGCACGAGGTAGACGACGAAGGCGATGAGCACGTAGAGGATCATATTCCGTCTACGCTTGTTGTCATCCATCTCCATCTGCTTGAACTCCATCTACTGGGGTTAATAATGCTTTCTAGAATACCCAACCCGAGCGACGATAAACCGACGCCGGGCACGAAAAGACAGAGATGGCATCACTGGAAGTCGGCAAGGTTCAAATCTATACGGGCGACGGCAAGGGCAAGACGACGGCTGCGCTGGGGCTCGCGCTGCGTGCCACGGGCTATGGACTTAACGTGCTCATGCTTCAGTTTGCCAAGAAGCTGCACTGCGCCGAACATGATGCAGCACCTCGTTTAAGGCTACGCATCGTACAAGCCGACCGCGACACACCCGAGGCTTGCGCCGCGCAGATCATGGAGCTCGCATGCGAGCAGATATCACAGGTCGACGTTCTGATTTTGGATGAACTCGGCGAGGCCATGCGCCGCGGCTTCGTGACGCGCGAGGATGTCGAAGCGCTGATCGCGATAAAGCCCGCCACCACGGAGCTCGTGCTCACCGGCCGGGGCTTGCTGCCCCTCGCGAACCTCGCCGACCTGGTCACCGAAATGCGCCCCATCAAACACTACTTCGACGAAGGACTCCTAGCCCGCCAAGGCATCGAATACTAGCCATTGGGGACGTCCCGAATGGCTAGGCGGTGGCGAGGCCGAGCCAGTTGCCGCTGTGATGGTAGACGGTGAACATCATGGCGGTGATTACCCAGGTTACGGGGTAGACAAGCAGCAGGTGCTCAAGCGACGGATCGAAGGGCATGATCGCAAACACCCAGATCACCCTCAAGATAACGGTGCCAAAGATGGTGAGCATCATAGGCTGCAGACTCACGCCGGCACCGCGAATGGAACCCGACGCGTTTTCGATAATCGAGAAGATCGCGTAGAACGGCGCGATGAAATGAAGGATCGTCGTGGTGTACGCCGAAATCGAAGCATCGTCGACAAACAAACGCGACAGCGGACCCGAGAACACCAGGAGAACGGCAGACAGGCCACCAATGAGCATAAACGAAAGCACAAGCGACGTATGGTAACCCTTGCGCATGCGCTCGTAGTTGCGCGCGCCAAAGTTCTGCGCCGAGAACGTAGTGATCGATACGCCGAGCGCCTCGGTCACCATCCAGATAATGCCATCTAAGCGGCCCGAAAGACCCCACGCCGTGGTGACATCGGCACCAAACGAGTTGACCGACACCTGAATCAAAACGTTGGAAATCGAATACGCAGCAGACTGAAAGCCAAGCGGCAGACCACACGAGATCATGCTCTTACAAATGCCAGGATCAATGCCGAGTTTGGACAGCGAAAGCCGCCACGCACCCGGTGCGTGCATCATGCGAATCACGATCATCGTGGCGTTGGAGCAAATGGTCAGCGCCACCGCGATGCCGCAGCCCAGCGCCTCCATATGAAGCACGGCAACAAAGATGACATCCAGCACCGCATTAACAAGGCAGCCGGAAGCGATGATCACAGCAGGCCCGCGCGTGTCGCCCACGGCGCGTAGCAGTGCCGTTCCCATATTGAGCAGCAGCGCCGCAACCATGGCGGCAAAATAGCAACGAGCATAGGCCACGCCCTCGGCCAAAAGTTCATGCGGAGTGTTCATAAGTACCAGCATGGGCCCAACGAACACTATGCCAAGAATCGAGAAAACGATACCGCCCACCAGCGCGAGCGTCATGGCCGTATGGACCGAACGGCTCAGTCGCTCATCATCGTGCTGACCAAAATACTGACCGGTAATGACCGCGCAGCCGGCGCCGACGCCAACGCAAAAGCCAATGCAGAGCTCGGTGAGCACCATCGTAGCTTGAATGCCACCTAGCGCGAGCTTGCCGCCAAACTGACCGACGATATAGGTACCGATAAGCGTGTAGGCCTGCTGAAAAAACGAACTAAAAAAGATGGGAACGCACAGCGACAGCAATTGCTGCCAAATGACTCCTTGCGTTACATCGATAGCCGTAGATTTCTTAGCCACACGCCCTCCCCACACGCATACGTCAATCAGCAAAACAGCAATTTAAAACCAAAGCCAAAACCAGCTTAGCACCGACTGGCGGCGACCGAAACACCCCGAATTAGAGCACGGTGCGGAATAACTGCCTAGTGATACAAACCCGGCTGGTAGTGATACTCATTGCTCACGTGCGGGCATAGCTGCCAAAAGGCGACGGCGCTCGCCGCGGCCACGTTGAGCGAATCGACCCCGTGCGCCATCGGAATGCGCACGGCTCGGTCGCAGCCCGCGATAGTCTTGGCGCCCAGGCCGGCACCCTCGGTGCCCATAAAGATCGCCAGGCGATCAACCTCCTGCATCGCAGGATCGTCCAGCGAAACGGAGTCGTCCGTCAGCGCCATCGCAGCGCACGAAAAACCGGCTTCGTGCAGTGCCGCCAGGCCATCGTGCGGCCACACACGAGCCTCGCTGCCAATACGCGTCCACGGCACCTGAAACACCGTGCCCATGCTCACGCGGGCCGAGCGACGGTACAGCGGGTCGCAGCACGTCGGACTGACCAAAATACCGTCGACATTGAGCGCGGCGGCCGAGCGGAAAATCGCACCCACGTTCGTGTGGTCGACAATACCCTCGAGCACGCACACGCGCACCGGGCGCTCCCCCGCCGCCTCGACGACGCCACCCAAGAACTCATCAACCGGAATCTGCCGCGGGCGACGAAACGCCGCGAGCGCACCGCGCGTCACGTTAAAGCCCGTCAGCTGCTCCATGAGTTCCATGGAAGCCACGAACACAGGAACCGGACCTGCGCCCTCGCGCACAACCAGGCGCTCAAACAGCGGCATCATCTGGTCGAGCCAGCGTTCGCCCAAAAGAAAGCTCACCGGCTCGTATCCGGCACGCACCGCGCGCTCAATAACCTTGGCACTCTCGGCGATAAAGATGCCCTTTTGCGGCTCCAGCACGCAGCGCAGCTCGCGCTCGGTCAGTCGCACGTAGGCATCGAGCCGCTCGTCCTCGAGCGAATCAATTCGCAGAACCTCAACGGCATCAGTCATAGCAGCCTGCCCACACCCTTCTTTACAGCACATCTATACCAAACGAGGCGACGCTAAGCGCCGCCCCATACATTCAATCAACCCGATAATACCGTTCACGCCAGGCGATTTACGCCTCAACGCGACGATACGTCACGAACTCATAATCGACACCCTCGTCGCCCTCGCCCGAGGCAATCGTGGCAACACCGCCACGCCGCGCAATCTCCCACGCGGGATCGGCGTCCAAGTCGGGAAAGTACGTGTCCACGGCATGGGTGCAATGGTTGTGCGTGACCTCGGCCTCGGCGCAATACGGCAAAAACTGCCGATACACCTCGCCGCCACCAATCACCCAGGCAACGGGCTCATCGGAAACCGCGGCGAGCGCCTCGTCGATACTATGCACCACGTCAACGCCCTCGGGGGCAAAGCTCTCGTCGCGGGTAAGCACGATATTGCGGCGGTTCTTGAGCGGACGCCCGCCGGGAAAACTCAGCAGGGTCTTGCGTCCCATAATGACCGGGCACCCCTTGGTACACGCCACAAAATGGCGCATATCGGCGCGATTGGACACGACCATGTCGCCCTCGCAACCAATGCCCCAGTCATCGCACACGGCGACAATAGCAGAAAGCTTACACGTCATGCGCGTCACCTAAACCGCAATGGGGATGTTCTTAACCTGCGGGCCGTGCTCATAGCCCTCGACGATCAGATCATCGGTCGTAAACGCATAGAAATCATGCACATCGGGGTTGAGCGTTACCTTGGGAGCCGCAAACTGCGGACGCTCGATAAGCTCGCGGACGATATCGACATGACGGTCGTAGATATGGGCGTCGGCGATCACGTGCAGCAGCTCGCCGGGAATCATATCGACGGACTGCGCGACTATCATCAGCAAAATGGCATACTGGCACACGTTCCAGTTGTTCGCGGCCAAAATGTCCTGGCTGCGCTGATTGAGAATCATGTTGAGTGTGGGCTTATCGTCCTGCGGGCGCTGCGTGACGTTATAGGTCACGCTGTACGCGCACGGATACAGGTGCATCTCGGACAGGTCGCTAAACACATACGTGTTGGTCATGATGCGGCGACTGTACGGTGTGTGCTTAAGATCGTACAGCACTCGGTCCATCTGGTCGAAATCGCCCTCGGCATAATGGCTCTTCTGGCCAATCTGGTACCCGTAGGCCTTGCCGATGGAACCAGTCTCGTCGGCCCACTCATCCCAAATATGGCTGTTGAGGTCATGGACGTTATTGGACTTCTTTTGATAGATCCACAAAATCTCGTCCATCGCAGACTTAAGCGCCGTGCGGCGCAGGGTGAGCGCAGGGAACTCCTCGCGCAGGTCGTAGCGCGCCGTAACGCCAAAGTTTTTAATGGTATAGGCAGGGGTGCCGTCCTCCCACACCGGACGGACCTTTTGGCCCTCGGTGGTGGTGCCATGGTCCAGAATGTCCCGGCACATGGCTACAAACTGTTGATCAGCCTTGCTCATTGACCCTCCTGTCAGTCGTCTATAAGCGATTTTTATTGTAGCCCAGGCGCACGCGGCCCCACAGCCCAAACATAACCCCTCATTTTCTGACATATGCCAGGAATTACTTGCGCAAATCCGCACGTTCGCTATTCTATTGTTGACATATGTCAGATTTGGAGAGTGTATGGCAGGAAGACACGAAAAATTGCGCCGCGTTGGGATCATCCCCGAATACCGCGGCTTTACCCCCGACGGCCTAGCCAGTGGAGACGCCATCGACATGACGATCGACGAACTCGAGGTGCTGCGCCTGTGCGACCTGGAAGGCCTTAACCAAGAGGCAGTCGCACAGCAGATGGGCATCGCGCGCGCCACGGTGGCGGCTATTTGCAGCCGAGCGCATCGCAAGATGGCAAACGCGCTGGTAAATGGTCGGGCGCTCATCATCGAGGGCGGCAATATCGCATACTCCCCCATCACCACGACAACGGCCGCATGGCCAGCAAAGGAGGTCGGCACCATGAGGGTGGCAACGACGTACGACAACGGCAACATCTTTATGCACTTTGGCCGCAGCGAACAGTTCAAGATCTACGACATCCAGGATGGCAAGGTGCTCAACGAGCAGGTCGTAGGCACCGGTGGCACCGGCCACGGCGCCCTGGCGGGTCTGCTTGCCAACGGCGGCGTGGACACGCTCATCTGCGGCGGTATCGGCGGCGGTGCCATCAACGCGCTCATCCAGGCCGGCATCACGGTCTATGCGGGCGCCCAGGGCAACTGCGACGCCTGCGTCGAGGCACTCATTGCTGGCACGCTCGCACAGACCGGCGAGGCCACCTGTGACTGCCACGGCCACGACCACGAGCACATCCAAGAGCACGGCGGATCCTGCGGTTGCCATGGCCATCACGAGAACGAGGGCCACGAGGGCTGTGGCTGCCACTAGCGGCAAATGCTCTGGCGCCAAGACATGCCATTCGCGCAACAAGCCACACAACGGCGAAGGCCGCCTGGAGTACCATCCAGGCGGCCTTCGCCATACACGACTCAACCAGTCGTTACTTCTTGTTGCGCATCTGCGCTTCCATCTGGCGCAGCAGGTCCATATCGGACTTGGGGCCGCCCGTTCCCAGGCCGCCCATGCCGCCCAGCCCCATGGCATCCAGACCGGGAATATTGGGCATGCGCATCTTTTTGCCCTTCTTACCCTTCTTGCCCTTCTTGCCACCAGCCTGTGCCTGATTGGCCATCGTGCGCATGCGGCCCATCATCTTATTCATCTCACCCCACTGCTTCATAAGGCTGTTGACCTCGGTGGGGGTCACGCCGGCGCCCCTGGCGATGCGGGCGCGGCGCTGGCCGTTGATGATGGAGGGACGCAGGCGCTCCTCCTTGGTCATCGACATGATGATGGCCTCGTTCTTGTCGAAGATGCCCTCGTCCAGGTTGCCGCCCATCTGGTTGAGCGCTCGCTGGCCACCGGGAAGCATGCCCAGGATGCCCTTCATGCCGCCCATCTTCTTGACGGCCTTCATCTGGTCGAGCATGTCATTCATGGTGAAGCCCTCGCGCAGCATGCGCTCGGCAGCCTCGAGCTGCTCGGCGTCGGCCGCCTCCTGGGCCTTCTCGATGATGCCGACAACGTCGCCCATACCCAGAATGCGCTTGGCCATACGATCGGGGTAGAACGGCTCCAGCGAATCGGGCTTCTCGCCCATGCTCACAAACTTGATGGGCTTGCCGGTCACCTGGCGCACGGAAAGCGCGCCGCCGCCACGGGCGTCGCCATCGAGCTTGGAGATGATCACGCCGTCAAAGTCGGTGCGCTCGGCGAAGGTCGAGACGACGTTGACGATATCCTGGCCGGTCATGGCATCGACGACCATCAGCACCTGATCGGGCCTGACGGCCTTCTTGATGTCCACGGCCTCCTGCATCATCTGTTCGTCGATCTGAAGACGTCCGGCGGTATCGACGATGACCACGTCGCGCAGGTGGTCGACGGCCTCCTGGATGGCGCCCTTGGCGATATCGACCGGGTGCGCACCGTCGCCGCGGAAGACCGGTACGCCGATCTCGCCACCGAGCGTGGCCAGCTGGTCGGCAGCAGCGGGACGGTAGACGTCGCACGCGGCGAGCAACGGCGAGCGGCCCTGCTTCTTGAGCAGGTAGGCCAGCTTTACGGCCGCCGTGGTCTTACCGGAGCCCTGCAGGCCCACGAGCATGATGACGTTGGGAATACGGTTACTAAAGACGAGCTTGCTCTCGGTGGAGCCGAGCATCTCGGTGAGCTCGTCGAGCACAATCTTGACGACGTTTTGCGCCGGCGACAGCGACTCCATGACCTCGGCGGTCATGCAGCGCTCCTTGGTCTTGGCGACGAACTCCTTGACAACCTTAAAGTTAACGTCGGCCTCGAGCAGCGCCATGCGAATATCGCGCATGGCCGAAGTAATATCGGCCTCGGTCAGCTTGCCCTTGCCGCGCAGGCGGTCAAATGTGTCGTTGAGGCGATCGCTCAGGGAATCAAACACTAGTCACTCCTTAATTGGACTCGCCCACCAGGGCGCGGCAGAAATCTTTGGCATTGAACTCCTGCAGGTCATCGACCTGCTCGCCCACGCCCACGCGCAGGATCGGGAGCTTGAGTTTCTCGGCCACGGCCATGGCGATACCGCCCTTAGCCGTGCCGTCGAGCTTAGTCATGATAATACCGTCCAGGCCCAGTGCCTCGTTAAACTCGAGCGCCTGGTTCAGACCGTTCTGGCCGGTGGCGGCATCGATCACGAGCACGACTGAGACGGGCATGGGGCCGGCGGCCATATTGGCGGCGCGCTTACGCGTCACGTTAACCACCTTGGCAAGCTCACGCATGAGCTCGGGGCTCGTGTGCAGACGACCGGCAGTGTCGATAAGCACCAGGTCGCTGCCGCGCTTGTCGGCCTCGTCGAGCACGTCGTAGCAAACACTTGCCGGGTCGGAGCCACGGTCGCGCTTGATGACGGGGACGCCGGCGCGCTGGCCCCACACATCGAGCTGCTCGATGGCGGCAGCGCGGAACGTATCGGCAGAACCGATCACGACGTTCTTGCCGCGGGCGGACATGGCGCTCGCGATCTTACCGACCGTGGTGGTCTTGCCGGCACCGTTAATGCCCACAAACAGCACGCAGCTCGGCGTATCGGAGAACGGATCGCGCTCGATGGGCACAAAGTGCTGCTCAAGCTGCTCGGCCAGGGCACGGCGAAGCTGAGGAGCGGTCTTGAGGTTCTTCTTGGCCGCGGCATCGCGCAGGTCATCGGACACCTTGATCGCGACCTCAGCACCCATGTCACCCATGACGAGAGTGTCCTCTAGGTCCTCCCAAAAATCCTCGTCGACCTCACCGCCAAAGTAGAAGACCTCGTTGAGGGCCTCGCGGCTGCGCTCAAGTCCGCGCGAGAGTGCTTCAAAGAATCCCATTATGCATTCACGACCTTTCCGGTTTCGCGATCGAGTTTTTGCGAGACGACGCGACTGACGCCGTCGGCTTGCATCGAGACGCCGTAGAGAACGTCAGCGTCCTCCATAGTACGGCGCTGATGCGAGATAACCAAGAGCTGCGTATCGGAACGCAACACGTCGAGGGCGCCGATAAGCTTGGACAGGTTTGCGTCATCGAGTGCCGCCTCGACCTCGTCCAGCACATAGAACGGCACCGTGCGCGTGCGGTACACGGCAAAGAGCAGGGCGAGCGCCGTCAGGCTCTTCTCGCCACCCGACATGAGCATCATCTTGGTGATGCGCTTGCCGCGCGGCTGCGCCACGACCTCGATACCCGTCTCGGCAGGATGCTCGGGATCGGTCATCTCCAGATGAGCCTGACCGCCCGGGAAGAGCATGGCGAAGATCTCACGGAAGTTCGCGTCGACCTTCTCAAACGTCACCAGGAACGCCTTGCGCATCTTGCGGTCGATCGCCACGGTGATCTTGGTGAGCGCCTTGCGCGCGCTCTCCAGATCGGCAAGTTGCTCCTCGATGTAATCGGCACGGCGCTTGAGCTGCTCGTACTCCTCCATGGCAACCTGGTTCACAGGGCCCAGGTTGTTGATCTGACGCACGAGCTGGTTGAGCTCGCGCTCAGCAGCGTCACGGTCGGTGGGCGCAGGAAGCATGAGCGCTTCCTCGAGTACCGTGGTGCCATCGGCGGTAATGGCCTTAATGGCGGCCTCTACCTGCACCTCGAGCTTGCCACGCGCGACCTTGAACTCGTTTTGCGTGGCGGAGGCGGTATCGACCCGCTCCTTAGCGCGGGTAACCTCTGCCTTGGCATCCTCGATGGTCTTCTTGAGCGAAGCGGAGTCCGCCTCCTCCAGAGAGGCCTGGTCACGCAAGCGCGCTGCCCAATCCGATGCGCGCTCCAGCAGGGCCGAATAGCGCTCGTGCATGGGGTCGACGCGCAGACGCAGCAGCTCGAGTGAGCGCGAGGCCTGGCGTGTTCCGCGGATACGACGGTCGATGCCCTCAAGACGATGCTCCAGGTCGGGCACGCGACCCTTCAGCGAACGCAGGCGCTCGCTCGTCTGGGCTAGGCGAACCTTGGCGTCGGCGAGCTTGCCGGCGGCCTCGGAATCGTCACGGCGAACGCGGTCGAGTTCGTCGTTGGCCTCGGCAATCTGCAAGCCCAGATCGCTTGCCTGCGCGCGGGCCTCGTCACGCGAACGGGTGAGCTCATCAACCCGCGGGCGCGCAGCGCGAACGGCTTCGGAGGCCTGCTCGCGACGCTTGGAGATGCGCACGCGCTCGACCTCGGCATTGTTGGCGCTTTGCTCCAAGCGGCCGATCTCGGAGAGCAGCGAGCGGCGCTCGCCCTCAAGACGGGCGATCTCGCCGGCGGCATCGTCCTCAGCGGCACGCGCTTCCTCAACGGCCGCGTTGGCCTCGACGACCCGATCCGACACATGCTCAAACACAGCGGCCAAATCGGGCTCAAGCCCCTCCAGCTCGCGAATGCGACGCTTACGCTCCAGAGCACCCGACGCCTCGCCGGCATCGAGGCCCACACGCACCAGGCCGCCGCAGGCGACGCGGGCGCCATCGGGGGTCACGTAAGTCACGCCGTCAACGACCGGCGCCGAAAGCGCGGCAGAAAGATCGTCCACGACGTAATAGCCGCCGAGCAGCGCCTCGACGACGGGTCCGTAGCCTGCGCGCACGGACAGACGATCAACCAGACGGGTACCGGAGGCGCCCACAGCGGCGGTAGAGCCGCTCACGCCGCGCGCCACCAGCAGTGCCTCGCCCGAGGCCTTATTTTGGTCCAGAGCCGCACGACCGGCACGCTCAAGCGTGGCGGCGTCATCAAACAAAAGAGCATCGATATCGCCGGCAAGCAGCTGCTCGACCAGGCCTTCGAGCTCACGAGGAGCCTCGAGCACGTCGCCCAAACGACCCGAGACATCATCGCCCAGCGCACCCATCAGACGGCTCACGAGCGGCGAGCTGTCGGCCATGCGGGCATCGAGTTTCTTTTGGCTGGCAAGCTCCGAGCGCACCTCGGATAACTTGTTGCGTGCCTCGCTCTCGCGGGCACGCAGGTCCTTCAGGGCCGCGCGTGCCGTCTCGGTGGCCTCACGCGCATCAACCTGAGCCTGGCGCGCTTCCTCAAGAGCGCCCTCAAGCTCCTCGGCGCGGTTGCGACGGCTCTCGAGCGAGGCCGTGACCTCCTCGAGCTGCTCGTCAATCTGCTCCAGGCGCGAGGCATACATGTTGTCCTCGACCTCGGCATTGCTCAAGGAATCCTTCACCTTGGCGAGCTCAAGCGCGGCGTTATCAGCCACACGCTGCACATCGCGCTGCTCACGCGTAAGCTGCGAAATCTGATTGTCGAGCGCCACGCGCCGCTCGTGGAGCTCAGCGGCGGCAGGACCAGCGGCGTCAACGTCCTCCTGGGCCTGCATATGCGCACCGGTCACTTCCTCAAGCTGCGCACGCGCGTCCTCGAGCTCCTCGACCACGCGACGACGCTGATGCTCGGAGCTCGAAATCTGACCGCGCATGTCAGACAGGCGCGACACCATGTTGTGGCCCTTTTCCTCGAGCAGGCGCATGTCGGAGTTAATGCGGCCGACCACATCTTGCATATGACGGCGTTGCTCGCCCAGGTCGCCCACAAACAGGCCCTTTTCCTCAAGCATAACCTGGAGCTTCTCGAGCTCGCGCTCCTTTTCGCTCATGCGGTACTGCGCAAGCTCCAGCTCGGCAGCACCTTCCTTGGAGCGGCTCTCCAGGTCGTTCCACTGCGACTGCAGCGAACGAAGCTCATCGACAGCCAGCATCTGCGTAAGCTCGTTCGCGCGCGAGGACAGCTCTTTGTACTTGCGCGCGCGATCGACCTGACGCTCCAGCGGTCGCAGCTGACGGGCGATTTCCTTATTGATGTCGCGGGCACGCGTCAGGTGCTCGTCCATCGACTTAATCTTTTTGAGCGCACGCTCCTTGCGGCGCTTGTGCTTGGAAATGCCGGCGGCCTCCTCGATGAGGGCGCGACGCTCCTCAGGGCGGCTCTGCAAAATGGCGTCGAGCTTGCCCTGGCTGATGATGGAATGCGTATCCTTGCCCAGGCCCGAATCGTGCAGGATGTCCTGAATGTCCATCAGGCGGCACGGACTCGAGTTGATGAGGTACTCGCTTTCGCCCGAGCGATACATGCGACGGGTGATGGCGACCTCGTCAAAGTCGACGGGCAACATATGGTCCGAGTTATCGAGCACCAGCGTGACCTCGGCGACACCCACCGGCTTGCGCGCCGACGAGCCCGAGAAGATGACATCCTCCATGGCCTGGCCGCGCAGCTGCTTGGCGCTCTGCTCGCCCAGGACCCACAGAATCGAGTCAGAGATGTTCGATTTTCCCGAGCCGTTTGGACCGACGATGACGGTCAGGCCCGGCTCAAACGTCATATGGGCGCGGTCGGCAAACGACTTGAACCCTTTGAGCGTGAGGGACTTGAGATACACGGTTCCTCGCTTACACGTGCTTCTTGTTCAGAATCACGCCGTTGGTGGTGTAACCCATGCGGTCGAGCGCTTCGAGCGCGGCAGCTCCCTCGGCTTCCTTCTTTGAGGAGCCGGAGCCGCGACCCTGGCGAATACCATCGATCAAAACCACAGCGGTAAAGGTGGGCGCATGCGCCGGGCCCTCGGAGCCAACGAGCTTGTACGCCGGAGGTTCGTGACCGTCGGCTTGCACGCACTCCTGCAAAAACGACTTGGGGTTCGCAGGATGCTCGGCACGCTCGGAAGCCAAATGCGGCTTAAGCGTACGGTGAATGAACTCCGCCGCAACGTCCCAGCCGGCATCCAGGTACAGCGCGCCCACGAGCGACTCATAGACGTTCTCGAGGGCCGAATGCAGGCCGCGCGCACCGGTACCGGTCTCGGAGGCACCAAAGATGATGATGTCGTCGATGCCCAGCTCGTGAGAAACCTCGGACAGCGTAGCGCCCGAGACAAGCGACACCTTCAAGCGCGTGAGCTTGCCCTCGTCAAACTCCGGATAGGACTCAAACAGGGAGCGTGCGACCACAGCGCCCAAAATGGAATCGCCCAAGAACTCAAGGCGCTCATAGCTGGAAGAAACCGGCTGGCCCTCGACTGCCGAGGGATGCGTAAGCGCCGCGCGCAGCAGCACCTTATTGTTGAACTCGTGGCCCAGGATTTCCTGGGCGCGCGTAAGTCGGTCGGATAAAGCCAAGACTTAAGCCTCCTTGGCAGCTTCGATAGCGTCGACGGCGTCGGCGACAGAGTTGAGCGAGAGCAGGGTCTCGTCATCGATCTCGAGGTTGAACTCGTCCTCGATAGCCGTAACCAGCTGCAGGCGCTCGAGCGAGTTGGCATCGAGGTCGTCAAAGGTGGTCTCCTCGCTAATTTCGGCAACATCGACGCCCAGAACGTCAGCAGCGACCTCGGCGATCTTGTCGAAGATTTCGGAGCGGTCCATAGCGCTTCCTCTCATAGTGCATGAATACCAAAAGAATGGTACCGCCCGGGCGGTACCAAGACACGGTTCTGATTCTACCCCACGACGTGCACCGCGAAGCACATAACAGCGCTCTAACTCGCTCTTATAAAACGATACCGTCCATAGAGTTGGCGACATTCTCGACCAGCCCGGCGCGCACGGCTTCGGCCGCCGCGAGCGTACCGTTTTTGACAGCCTCGACCGAGGTGGCACCATGGCCGATCAGGACCACGCCGCGCAGGCCCAAAAGAATCGCGCCGCCCTTGGCGTCGCCCGAAAGTTTGGCTTTAATCTCGCGCATCTGCTTTTTGATGAGCAGCGCGGCAATCTTGGTGCCGAGCGAAGACATAAAGACACCCTTGAGCTCCTGCAGCAAAAACTTGGCAGCGCCCTCGGTGGCCTTGAGCGCAATATTGCCCGACATACCATCGGCAACGACGACATCGAAGTTGCCTGAGGTGAGGTCGGTGCCCTCGCAGTTACCAACAAAGCCGGGAACGGCGGCCTTCATAGCAGGGAAACAGGCCTTGGTAAAGTTAGAACCCTTCTCGTCCTCGGTGCCGTTGGCAAGCAGGCCCACGCGAGGATGCTCGATGCCCAGGACGACGCGGGCATAGGCGCTGCCCATCTGGGCAAAACGCACCATATCGTCAACCTCGACATCGGGGTTGGCACCCATGTCGCACAGCACCGTCAGACCGCCGGCGCGATTGGGCAGCGCATTGGTCAGACAGGGGCGCACCGGCTGCTTCTTGCCTTCGGCCTGATACCTAAACGGCGTCACGTAGGCGGTGGCAGCGGCGGTCATGGCACCGGTCGAGCCGGCGGAGAAGAACGCATCCGCATTGCCCTTCTTAATGGCGCGGCAAGAAAGCACGATCGACGACTTACGCTTGGTCATCACGGCGCGAATGGGATCGTCATCCATGGCGATAACGTCAGGTGCCTCAAGGGCCTCAACACGTGCATGGGAAGCTGCAAAGGGATTGACGATTTCGGCCGGGCCAGCCGCCAAGACCTCGATATCGGGATCGGCGGCAAGCGCAGCCTCGATACCATCGAGAACAACCTGAGGTTTCTCGTCTCCGCCCACAACGTCTACACAAACGCGAACGTTACTCATATACATGCTCCTTATACAAAAATGGCCGACTCATTGAGCCGGCCATTGTGGTTCCATTTGGAACGGCATCGCATCCAGAGTATACCGTTACTCGGTAACGATAACCTCGCGGTCCTTGTAGAAACCGCAGCTGGGGCACACGTGGTGCGGAAGCTTGACAGCGCCGCAACGGGGGCACGTGGACTGAGCCGCAGCCGAGATCTTCATGTTGGCGGAACGACGGGTGTGAGTGCGGATACGACCCTGCTTTTGTTTAGGTACGGGCATAGTGACCTTCCTTATGAACTATCCAGTGTGGCGATTACGCGCAAGAAGCGATACTACCACAGTTTTACTCATCGAGCTTGAGATTCTTCAATGCTGCAAATGGATTTTCCGTGGCTTCGGCCCATTCGGCCTCGGCTTGGGCAGCACAATCACATTGCTCCACGTTGAGATTGCAACCGCAAGTGGGGCACAGACCGCGACAATCGGGCTTGCAGAGCACCACAAACGGCGTGTCCATAACGACCGCGTCATTGATGGGCTCACCCAGATCGACGATGCGGTCCTCACCCAGGAGCTCGTAGCCGTCCTCGTAGGCCTCGGGATCCTCGGGCTCCTCAAAGAGGTAGAACTCCTCGATCTCGCCGGCGATATCAAACGAGGCGGGCTCCAGGCAACGGTCGCACTCGCCGGTGGCGTGCGCGCGGACCATGCCCGTGAGCAAGACACCGGTACCGGCATTGGTAAAGACAACGTCGTAGTCGATGCCGTCCTGAAGCTGGTACTCCTTCTCGCCCACCGTGTAGGTGGCGACATCGACCTTACCGGTCAGCGGATACGAATCTCCAGGAAACTCGAGCTGCTCGGAAAGATCGACGGTAACGCTCGGGAACTCAGCCATTACCACTGACCATTCTGTTGGGCGGCACCCTCGTTGAGCTGCTGACGGCAACGGGTAACGGTGCCGGTCAGGCTCTTGAGGTTCTCCTCCAGGTGCGTAAAGACCTGCTCTGCGTAGTCCTCGGCAGCATAACGCGTCTCGCGCTCGTACTGCTGGGCACGATCGCGGATGTCGTCGGCCTGCTGCTGCGCAAGGCGGACGATCTCCTGCTCACCGGCAATGGTGAGGGCCTGCTGCTGAGCGTCGGCGATGATGGAATCGGCCTGGGCGGCGGCGGAAGCCATAAGCTCCTCGCGCTCCTTAAGGATACGGCGGGACTTCTGCCACTCCTCGGGATAGCTCATGCGGATCTCGTCGAGGATGTTGAAGAACACGTCGGCGTCGATGACCTTGAACTGAGCGTTCTTGCCGAAAGGCGGCTTGGCTTCCTCGATCAGCCCTTCGAGCTCATCGACCAAGCTGACGATCCTATCGCCAGGAAAATTCTCGCCCGGCATCCGGTCTCCTTTCATAGGTAACATATCATCGTGCTAGTTTACCACATGCCACCAGGCAATAAGAAACGTCACGAAAAGCGATGTTTGAGCGCTTCGACCACGTTGGGCGGGACAAACGTCGATACGTCACTACCGAGCGAGGCGATCTGGCGAACAACCGAGCTCGAGATATAGCCGTACTGCGGCGCGCTCATGACAAAGATGGACTCCAGCTCGTTATCCAAGCGATAGTTGAGGTCGGCCTGCTGCAGCTCGTACTCAAAGTCGGTCATGGCGCGCAGGCCCTTGACCACGGCCCCCGCCCCCTGCTCACGAGCGAAGTCGACCAAGAGGCCGGTAAAGGGCAGGACCTCAACGCCGTCGATATCACCGAGCGCCTCGCGGGCCAGCGCCACGCGCTCATCGAGCGTAAACGTGGTGCCCACACCGTTTTTACCCTGCGACTCGGCAACAGCGACGATCACGCTGGGAAAGATGCGGCGGGCGCGGCGGATCACATCGATATGGCCAAACGTGATGGGATCGAAGGTGCCCGGGACGATCACGCGATTGATGGTGTCACTCATGAGCATCCTCCTGAAACGTCGTGGCATCGTTGTTGTCAGCATCGGTGCCGGCGCTATCACCCTCACCATCGTCATCGCCGACCCAACGAAGCAGGTCGACCGAGGTAATGCCGTAGCGCTTCTCACGTACAGTCTCAAAGTCTGCCGGATGCGCGCCCGCATCGGCGGCGGCATGCTCAAACAGGGCATAAGCGCCAGGTGCAAGTAAACCCTGCTGGGCCAGGTTCTGCAGCAGTTCCTCGACCGGCTCGGCACCAAAAGCATAGGGCGGGTCGAGCAGGACCAGATCAAAGGGGCCGCCCGGCACGCGGCCGCGCGAGGCGCTCGCCAGCACGTCACCCGTCACCACACGCCAGCGCGCACGGTCACGGCAGAGCAACTCGAAATTCTTGGTAATGAGCCGTGCGGCGTTGCGATCGATCTCAAACGTCGTGAGCGAGCGGACCCCACGAGAGAGCATCTCTAACCCTAAGGCACCGGAGCCGCCAAAAGCGTCCAGCACACGAACCTCGTCCAAATCGAAATCGAATGCCGACATGACCATAGATGCGCACGCCTCGCGCACGCGATCAGTCGTGGGGCGGGTGACATCGCGACCACGGGGCTCCTCGATCTTACGACCGCGCCATTCGCCGCCGATGATTCTCATCCTCCGCTGACCTCCTTAAAGATATGTCGATAACGCATGGCGACCGCGTCGCGCAAGGGACGCGTCGCCACAGAGTCAAGGTTGCAAGCATACCGCAAGAGCTCGACCGCGTCCAAATGGGCCCATTCGATAAGGTCCTCATCGGCGTCCAGGTCCACAAAGCGCAAGGTCACGCCGCCATGTTGGCGGTACCCCAGGATTTCGCCCTCGTGGCGCAGACGCAGGTCCATCTGGGCGAGCGTAAAGCCATCCGAGGTTTTTTCGAGCGATTGCAGACGATCTTGCGCCGCCGACGCGCCGCCGTTGCCCTTGGAGTGCGTCATGACCAGGCACGTGCCCGACACGCTGCCACGGCCCACGCGACCGCGCAGCTGGTGCAGGGCAGCCAAACCAAAGCGCTCGCCGTTCTCGATGACCATGACGGTGGCGTTGGGCACGTCGACGCCCACCTCGACCACCGT
>OLRA01002418.1_pt1 | contig 18818 bp, 16 predicted proteins | sample 1673011 | NCBI WGS metagenome assembly OLRA01 (sample SAMEA3136746, study PRJEB25190) | human gut metagenome | reverse complement strand
TAATATTATTATCTAATATATAATAAGTAATATTATTAGTTTTATAATTGTCTAAATTTTCTAAATAAGTTAATCTATCTAAATATTTTATTTTTAAGTCTTTTTTATTTAAGTTATAACTATCTTTTACCCCTAGATATAAAACATATTCTTTTTCTTTAACATCACTATTACTAACTTTTAAAGTAACATCACTTTCATTTTCTTTTAATATAACTTCTAGTCCTTCTCCATTATTAGCATATCTACTTGCTATAGTAGAATATTTAGATAAATCAATTTTACCCCATATTATATATGTTAGAACAAGAATAAATGACATAAATATTATTTCTACAACTAAAGAAATTATTTTTTTATCAATATAGTCAACCATATTGTCCCCCTTATTGGCTCTATATTGTATATTATTTGTTACAAAAAGTCAAGAAAAAAACGCACATCGTGCGTTAATTTATTTTCTTAAGTCTACCTTTTTAGGTTTAGGCTTCTCTTCCATTTCTTCTTTTCTTCTTCTAGTTGGTAAATCGTCTTCTTGTTCTTCTTCTAATTCTTGCATTCTATTTCTTACTTTAATTAGTTTTAATAATTTCATAATATCATAGATTATTACACCCACCGCAGGAATAAGTATTACAGTAAACCAACCAAACCTACTAGCTAAGAAAAATTGTACTCTTCCTAGTTGTGGTATTACAAATCTAACTTTACCTATAACTTGACTTTGGTCTATCATCTCATTATCCATAACAGGGTTCGCATCACCCTTAGTTCTAAATACTATACCATTATTAGTAACGTGCTTTTCAACAACTCTGTGTGTTATTGGAGTTGAACCAAAGAATGAATTGGTACTATAATATGATATAACATCATTTATTTGAATATCTTCAGGATTCGTCTTTGCCACAAACACAACATCATAAACTGCTATATCAGGTGTCATACTAGGACTTATAATAGTATATAAACCAAGTGGTTGCCTTTGTCCCTTAGCTTGCGCTATTTTATTAATCGCAATATATGACAATAAAAATGCACCAATTAAACACAAAATAGCCATAACACACCAAGAAATAGTCTTAGCTATTAAATAAATTACTCCCCTTTGTTTTTTCTCTTTCATATCATCCACCTACTATAATTTATTATATAAGATTTTCTTTATTTATACAAGGTAGTTTTTACTAAATTTGACAAAATATGACAAATATTAACAATAAATGAGTACTTGTAAAACACAAAAGTAAATTTATGTTACAAGTAATACGTATTTGCAAGATGAAAGATACATATTTATAATATACAAAAACAAAGTAAGATTAGTTTTGCTCACTTTGTTTTTTACTATATATACACCCACAATAGTTTTGTCTATATAAGTTATATTTTTTAGATAACTCTATTGATAATTTATATCCTTCTTTTTTCTTAAAGTCTGAATATAAGAATTTTACTTTTATTAATTCTTCTATATCCTTTCCAATAGCATTTAACACTTGACTATTTTTATATGGACTTACTGTTAAAGTAGTACCGAAATATAGAAAGTTGTTTTCTTTTGCAGTAAGTGCAGTTTTAGTTAATCTTAGTTCATAACATTTATGGCATCTATAACCACCTTCAGGTAAGTCTTCTAGTCCTTTTGACATACTTTTAAACTTTTCATTTTCATAGTCACAGTCTAAAAACTTAATACCAAACTCACTAACTATTCTTTTTTGTTCTTCTTTTCTTTTTAAGTATTCTTCTAATGGTTCAATATTTGGGTTATAGTAAAATATTGTTACATCAAAATAATCTTTTAGTCTTGTTATTACAGCAGTAGAACATGGCGCACAGCAAGAGTGTAAAAGTATAGAAGGCTTACACCCTTTTAATCCGTTAATAATGTCTTCTAATACTTTATCATAATTAGTTTTCATAATTACCTACTTTTGTTTTTTAGCATCTTCTTTTTTTCTAAGTTCAGTATTTAATATTTTCTTTCTTAATCTAAAACTTTTTGGAGTAACTTCTACAAGTTCATCAGTATTAATGTAGTCTAATGCTATTTCTAGAGTTAATTGTCTAGGTCTTTTAAGTACAACAGTATGGTCTTTACTAGCACTTCTTGTATTAGTTAAGTTTTTAGCTTTAGTTACATTTACTGCTAAATCGTTATCTCTATTATTTTCTCCAACTATCATACCTTCATATACTTCTGTACCTGGTTCAATAAACATAATACCACGGTCTTCTAAAGCACCTAAACCATATGCAGTAGCTTTCCCGTTTTCCATAGATACAAGTACACCAAGTTTTCTTTCTCCAACTGGGTTAGGATTAACTGGTCCATATTCTTTAAATGTATGATTTATTATTCCGTAACCTTTAGTTAAAATTAAGAATTCGTTAACAAAACCAATTAAACCTCTAGATGGCACTAAGTATTCAAGCTTAGTATTAGTTTCAAAAGATTTCATGTTAATCATTTGACCATCACGACTTGCCAAACTTTCTATTACTGAACCAACTGTATCAGTAGGTGCTTCTATTAAAACTTCTTCGTATGGCTCACATTGAACTCCATCTATTTCTTTTACAATTACTTCTGGCTTTGATACTTGAAGTTCAAAACCTTCTCTTCTCATATTTTCAATTAATATTGATAAGTGTAACTCTCCACGTCCACTTACTATCCAGTTTTCAGCATCTTTTTGTTCTACTCTTAAAGATACATCTTTTTCTAGTTCTTTCATTAATCTTTCTTCTATTTTTCTAGCAGTTAATAGTTTACCTTCTTTACCAGAGAAAGGACTAGTATTAACTCCAAATGTCATTTTTAAAGTAGGTTCTTCTATTCTAAGAACAGGAAGAGCTTCTTCCTTTCCTATTTCACAAACTGTTTCTCCTACAGATATGTCAGGAAGTCCAGATATACCAACTATTTCTCCAGCTGAAGCACTTTCTATTTCTTCTCTTTTTATTCCAGTAAAACCAAATAATTTTTGTATTCTAAATTGTTTAATACTACCATCTAGTCTTACACATGAAACCATTTGTCCTGTTTTAACTGTACCATTAGCAATAGTACCTACACCTATTCTTCCAACATAATCGTTATAGTCTAAAAGTGCTGGTTGGAATTGTAATGGAGCATTCACGTCTCCCTTTGGTTCAGGTATAGTGTTAATAATTGTTTCAAATATTGGATCCATTGTGTGTTTTTGTGTTGATAAGTCTTCTAGATAACTACTAGTTCCATTTAGTGCACTTGCATAAATTATAGGGAAATCTATTTGTTCGTCACTTGCACCTAAATCAATAAATAACTCAAGTACTTCATCAATTACTTCACTAATTCTTACATTTTCTCTATCAACTTTATTAATAACTACTATTGGTTTTAAATTAGCCTCTAATGCTTTTTTTAGAACAAATCTTGTTTGAGGCATAGTACCTTCTCTAGCATCAACTAGTAAGATTACACCATCAACCATATGCATTATTCTTTCTACTTCTCCACCAAAGTCAGCATGCCCCGGAGTATCAACTATATTAATTTTATAATCTTTATAATGTACACCAGTTGTTTTAGCTAAAATTGTTATTCCTCTTTCTTTTTCTATATCATTTGAGTCCATTACTCTTTTATCATGTGTTTCATTTTCTCTAAAAGTACCACTTTGATTTAATAATTCATCTACTAATGTAGTTTTACCATGATCAACGTGTGCTATTATTGCAACATTTCTTAATTTCATACTTCTTTCACTCCTTAAAAACCTAGTGTATTATATCACTAAATAGGTATTCTTGTAAAGAAAAATGTAACAATTTTGTTACATTTAACATTCAATTTTCTATTTTAATTTAGCTTTTCTTCCAATTTATTAGTTATGCTAATAAAGAATTCTTTACTCCAAATATCCAAACTATCACTGTTTTTAACAAATGAAATAACATCTTCTTTCGCTTCATCATAATTAATTTCATTAAATTTGTTTATTAACATTTCTTTCAAAATATCAATATTAAACTTATCATTTTCTTTAATATAATCTGACTCTAATAATTTATTCTTAAGTAAATTCATATTAACTTTAATATCATTCGCAATAAAAAACACATAATCAAACAAATCTCTTCCTTTAACTCTACTTTTCCAACCTCTACATAATATCGCGTGTATTTTACCAGCAAATAAAGACTCTTTATCATATAGTTTTATTACATGCGCTCTTGGAAGTAATTTATACTTATCTTCATAAGTGGCACCCATAGGTGGATTTATATCCACTTCAAATTTAATTTTAATATCTTTTAACAAACTATTATATTTAGTATTTTCTTCTTTAGGAAAAAATTTAAGAATATGTTTAATTGTATCTCCCTTTAAAAAGGCAGATGTTATATTAGAATGAGCACTTTTTTCCTTCGTTTTAATTTCTAAATTTAAACCATAAGCATTTAATTCTTTTTCAATATAATTAAAGTACTCCGATAAATCAAAATTTATATTTTTATTTAATAAAGCAAAGTCTAAATCTTCAGAAAATCTATCTAAATTATAAAATATTCTAAGAGCTGTACCACCATAAAAAGCGGCATCCTCAAAAAAATTTCCTCTAGCTAAACCACTTAATACTATCTCTTGAATTACTTCCTTTAAAGCGTTAACTTCATCATGAGTATTTTTTATTTCATACTTAGACAACATTTGACTAATCACATTGTTCATTTTTTCCCCTCCTCATATACTTAGCTAAAAGTTCTATATTAGTAGAATGATATAATTTACTTAATTTATCAATTACATCTCTATCTAATTTTTCAAATTCTTCTTCGTCTATTCTTAAATCATTAAAAAGCATAAACTCTAAATTCTTATAATTTTTAAGTGGAAATAAAGTATATAACTTATCACATAATGCTTTTTCAGGTGTTGCTATTTGATACGAATAATCTCCTTCTACTTTTAAAAGTATTTCTTCTGGATAAGCAAGTGTTGGCACATCTCTATAAGTAAATGTTCCATAATCTGTTTTATATATTTTCTTTTTCTTTTTTCCACATGTAGCACATGTAATAACAGTTACCCTTTCAGGAATAAGACCATATTCTTGAAGTGCATACTCAAAAGAAATATAAGAAGGTCCATATATACTACCAGCAAGTAAATAACCCGGAGTATTTTTTTCAGTTTCATATAACCCATTTACAACTTTATATAGTTTATTATCCTTAATAAGTCTACTTATTTTATTATTTTTATTAGAATATTCACCTAACCTACTTTTAATAAAATTATTAGAAATTATCATATTTTCACCTCTAAATACCATTATACGGTATTTTCTGGTGAAAATCAAGTCTTTTTTATTCTTTTACAGCCGTTTTCTTTAACTCACTCTCTAAATATTCTAGTCCTTTACTTTCAGCAAGTGTTTCATTCCCACTATATAAATCAACTCCAAAGCCAAGTTTATTATCTTCAATACTAGCCCCTATACTAGACAATATTGTAGGATACATATCATAATTAGTAAATACTCTATTTTTATTATTAGATATCTTTTTACCACTATTTATAAACACATTATAAATACTTCTTTTGTCATTATCATATCCATTAAAATAACTATTTTGCATTGTATAATGGTCTCCTAGTAATATAATAGTAGTATCCTTATAAAAATCTTGTTCTTTAACCCAATTAACAAACTCCATTACCTGTTTACTAGAACAAGCATAAACATTAGATAATTGATCTTCAAACTCCCTATTACACTCGCTATCTAAATATCCATCTTTAAAATGAGTATCCATTGTATACATAGTAACAGCAAATGGCACTCCTTTTTTAGCAGTTTCTAATATTTCTTTTTTAGATATCTCAAACATCTTCTTATCTTCAATTCCCCACCATTCAAGATAACCTTTAGGAACATAACCTTTTTTAATCATCTCATTATAATCTACTATTTCATAATCCCCATGTATTTTATAATATTGGTCAGTCGCTGAAAAATTAATATCAGTCCCTTGAATAACTTTCAAATTATAGCCATTTTCTTTTAATATATCCCCAAGTGTTTTAACTTCTGGCATAATCTTATTTTTCTCATTATATCCACCAAAAATCTTAATATCAAGAGGTGTTCCACTTGAACTTGCTACTAAACTAGCCATTGTAAAACTACTCACTGTTAAATTTTTTCCACCACCTAATTTATCTGTATTAGAAAAGTTATCATTTTCTAATGCAAGAGTTTCTAATTCTGGTATTCTTGATTTATTAAAGAGTCCTCCATTTTCTTTACTCATCAAACTACTCTCAACACTCTCTAAATATATAAGAATTAAATTTCTTTTTTTACCTTTAAAACTCACATTAACTTTATTAGTATCTTTATAATATTTATAAATATCAGTCTTTTTACTTTTGTTTATTACATAATCATCAAACTGGTAACTATGTAGTGTTAATAACACACAAAAACAAAGTAAACTGATCGCATATATTTTAATAAATTTCTTAACAGCAAACCACTTAAAATGTTTAACTAAAATTATAGGTAAAACCGTTATAATTATAGAAAGTAAAGCAAAAGGAATGCAAGTTATTATTGTATCCATCACAACCTTAAAACTTCCACTTCCAGCTTTTCCATTAAATAAATAATATGTTAATTGATAAAAATTAGAGTTAAGCATAACTTTATTAACATAATAAACTGCACTCAATAAAACATTTGAAATAATAATTAACACTACAAATACTACCATAAACTTCACCTTTTATATGATATATTCTATCAAATTTCACACAAAAATAAAAGAACATTATTTAAATTATGTATAATTCTTAAATTATGTATCATTTTAATTTACAAAATAACCACATTTTTCGTTTAAAATGTAAAAAAAATACCTAAATAATTAGATATTTTTACTTTTTAATTAAAAATTCAAGAATACTTGTCTTATCTTTATTACCACTTATTATATCACTTACTAAATCAATAATAGGCATTTTAACATTTTCTCTTCTAATCAATTCTTTAATAGACCTTAATGTATATAAGCCCTCTACAGTTGTATTATTTGCATATATATTAGCTTCTTCTAACTTACCTTCGCCTATCATTTTACCATAATTATAATTTCTACTATTTAAGCTAGTACAAGTCATTAAAATATCTCCAAAGCCTGCATAACTTAAAATAGTATTCTTGTTTCCACCTAAAGCATCAATTAACTCTTTAATGTCATTTAAAGCTTCAGTAAGAAAAAGTGCCCTTGTTGAGTCTGTTACTCCCATTCCACCAAGCATTCCTGAAACAATTGCCATGACATTCTTAATTGACCCACATACTTCCACTCCAATCAAGTCAGCTGTATCTCTTAACTTAGTTATATCACTCACTAGTAATTTTTTAACTAACTCTTTAGTGCCAGAATTTAATGTTGCAAGAGTAAATCCAATTGGTACATCTTTAACAATATCAACTGCAAATGTAGGCCCACTTATAACAGCTATTTTATTAGTATTCAAATTCTTCTCAACCACATCATTTAAAAACAAACAAGTATCATTTTCTATACCCTTAGTTGCTATTAAAATATGCATATCCTTTGTTAAATAATTACTAAACTCTTTAGTTACAGAACTCGCAAACTTTGCAGGCACAGCTATAACAACAAGATTTGAATTACTAACTGCTCTTTTGATATCAGTAGTAAATTCTATTCTCTCGTCTATGTTATAACTAGGTAATTTATCACTAATTCTAGTACTAACTAACCCATCTATTTCATTTTGATTATTGCTATAACAAACAACCTCATTATTATTCTTTATAAATCTACTTGCAAGAGCAAGTCCATATGCTCCACTACCTAATATACAAATTTTCATTTTTTCTCCTTATTTGTAAATATTACATTAGTTTTAAACACTAAGAATAAAAGTATAAACACAAGTAAAATATAGAATATTACCATCTCATCTTTATATCCAATTGCATAAAATACAGTAACAACACTAAATATTAAATCTACTCCATATATAGTAAGAATAGTCTTTCTTGTACTAAGTCTTTTCAAAAGTTGATGATGTATATGTTCCTTATCAGGACTACCAATAGGTTTTCCATTTATAGTACGTCTAATTATTGCAAATAAAGTATCCATTATTGGTAAAACTAGTAATACTGCTGGAATTAGTAGTGATGTTAAAGTAACTGTCTTAAACCCAAGTAGCATAATAACACTTATCATAAGGCCTAAGAAAGTACTTCCAGTATCTCCCATAAATATCTTAGCAGGTGGAAAATTAAACACCAAGAAACCTAAAGTTGCTCCTAACATAATGAAAGACAATATTATGTCTAGACCACCTAATTGATTAAGAATAAGCGCAATTACTCCAATAGTTAAGAAGTATATTGACGAGATACCCGCACATAATCCATCTAGTCCATCTATTAAATTAATCGCATTTATTATACTAACTATAATTAAAATAGTCACTGGACTAGCCATAAAACCAAAGTCTACTTTAAAAGAAAACATGGTTGCATTTGTAAGCTTTAACCCTCCATAAAATACGATTATACATGCAACTAATATATGCACAATAAATTTATATTTAGCCGGAATTGGCTTAATATCATCAAATATTCCTAAAATCAAAATCAAAAACGATGCAATTAGAATAGATATCATTAAAGCATTATGGTTTCCAAACAACATAAATCCAAACAAGAAACCTAAAAATATACCTATTCCACCAAGTAGCGGTGTTGGCTTAGTATGTGCGCTTCTTGCATTTGGCACATCTAATATACCTGTGTGAACTGCAACCAACTTTGATAAATAAGTAAACACCACACTAGCAGCAAAAGTAGCTAGCACTATCAAAAAAACATTATGTCCATTTACTACAAAATTCATATAATCAACTTCCTTCAGCATTAATTTTACCATTTTTTCAAGTTATTTTAAACCCCTAATTAATATAAAAATTAAAAGTAAAATAAAAAACCTATTTAAAGTGCCTATTTATAAGGGTTTGAAATATATTTTTGCAATTTTGTAAAGTTTTTATACGCAATTTTTAACACTTTTGCATTGTTTTTATACCCCATTTTTAACACTTTTGTAAACTTTTTACCATCCATTTTTATCACTTTTGTAAAAAACGAAGTATCTCTACTCCGTTTCTTCTTCACTTGTATCATTATTAATGTCTTCACTTTGACTAATTTTTTTAATAACTGTTACTGTAATACTACTACCCGCTTCTTCAGTTAAAACGCCATCATGAACACTCTGACTTGTTATTTGCCCGTCAGTGTATTCTTCACTTTCGCTAGTAGTCTCATTAACGTTTATTGTTATTCCATTATTATTTCCCCAACTCTTTGCTTCACTTACACTCATTGAAGTAAAGTCAGGCACTACTTGCTTTCTCGTTTCATTATAATATGTTTTACCAATTACTTTTTTTTCATAAGGCTCATTCAAATCAAAAGTAAAATCTTTAATTTCTTCCTTTTTTTCTTTACCTAGTGTAATATTCATAGCCTTAACTATATCAGCTAAACTCTGTTTATAATATTGGAAAGTATAAGTTTTACCACTACCATTATAAACATACAAATCATACCCAGTTAAATAAGTCTTAGTAATATTTAAATTAACATCACCACTTTTAATTAACAAGTTCTTAGCTACATTATAAAACGATAACATCTCATTAGTACTCATATTAGTATCTATATTATTACTTATTGCATTCAATATAGAATAAAAGTCATTCACACTTCTAACACTTTTCATACTTTGTATCATAGCTTCCACTATCATTTGTTGATGTTGTGCCCTTTGAAAGTCTCCAAGTGGCAAAGAATGCCTATGTCTTGCAAATGCTAAAGCTTGCTCTCCATCTAGTTTCTGTACTCCAGGCTCTAAGCATATTAAAGCGTCTCCAAACTCTCTATTACTATTTTGTTCACAAAAACTAATTGGCACATTTACTGTAACTCCACCTAAAACATTGACTAAATCAACAACACCTTTAAAATTAATCTTAGCGTAATAGTCAACATTTATACCTGTTAAATCTTGAACAGTTTTAACCATACATGATGTTCCACCCCAGCTAGCTGCATTTATCTTATTTAATCTACCACCACAAGCCATTTTAACATAAGTATCTCTTGGAATACTAAATATCGTAGCATTTAAAGTAACTGGATCAAAACTAACAAGCATAATAGTATCTCCATTAAATGAACTTGCTTCTTTTATACCTTGCCCTTCACTATCAATACCTAAAAGTAGTATTGTAAAAGGCTTAGTCACTTCTGTCTTATCACTAATAGTCTCTTTTTCAACATGAGCTTTTTGGTAATTCTTTTTATAAACAGTTATTTCATAAAGTTTAGTATCTTCAGTGTATCCTTCTACTAAAGCAAACTTTGCTTTATAATCATTTGATATAAATATAAAGTCAACTTCGTCATTTATAAGCGCATTCATTAAAGTAACTAAGTCACTATATTCTACTATTTCATTATTAACCTTTAAATTATTTTTATCTATTACTTCCATAGGCAAAATATAGTTACTTATGTCTTCCTTATCATTTACTACACCAATTTTTTTCCCGTTAATCAAATCAAGCTTAACTTCACTCTTAGAAAGCATTATAGTAGTATATGTTAATTCATCCTTATTCATACTATCTAATTCTTTATAAGCTTTATAAATAAGACTAGATACTATAAACAATATAACACTTAGTACCAAACTAATAACACTAGAAATAATAATCTTTTTAACCTTATTATATTTTGCACCCTCAACTAAACTATACCCTAAAGTAATACTTATAAGAGTGAGTACTAAACTTACCATAACCCTGTAAAATGTTTCAATTTTACCAAGTAAAGACATATTATAAATAAGAAAGCCTAAGCTAATCAAAAGCATAACTAAAACTATATAACTTATTATTTTATAAACAATACTGTTTTTCATTTATACACACCTCATTATAGTTCTAAAAAATTATATCATTTCTTTTCTTCATTATCAATATTTTCTTCACTTTCTTCTTTATTATTAACTTTCTTATCTTTTTCATTCATTTTATCTAACATAATTTTCTTTACTTTCTTTTTTCTTCTACTCTTTCTAATCATATTAAGAATAAGCACCATTAAAAGAATTAAAGTCTCCACTCCTAAAACTATTATAATAAGTAAATAATTATCTACTCGCTTATTCAAATCATTTATAATAGTTTCATCATATTTAACAAAAGAATTATTAGTTGTATCTAACTGATAAAAGCCTTCCACATTATTTTCTATATTCACTCCATACACTACATAAAAGTCTTTACTATTTTTATATCTATATGCATTAATTTTTTCTTCATTTAATGTAATAGTCTCTTTAACAAACCCTTTTAATTCTTTCTTACTTTCTTTAGGAAATAAAGTAATACCACTAGTTTTAATCTCTCTATATAATGTATAAGTATCATTCATTTTATCAAATACATATAATTTAGCTTCTCCACTACTATTTTTTAAACCAACTAAAACATAATTAGTAATACTACTTTTAAAAGCAGGAACTTCTATACCATTGATAGTTTCTTTAACTTCTTCATAAGTAGAAGGAGAGACTAATGTACTAACTCTTTTAACAACAGTATACTTTTCATTATCAATTACCACTTCAATAGGATTTTTGTCTTCCACGTTTACCTTTACTGTGTAAGTTTTAGTACTTCCATTTTGCGCTGTTACTTTAATTTCAAACTTGTTTTCCCCTTCACTTACCTCAAACTCTCCAAGTCCTGTTGCGCTTGCTGTATTATCTTCAACACTCCCGTTAATTGTAATTTTAGTAACATCACTAGGTACACTTACTACATACTCTAAAGTATCTTTATTAAATTCACTTTCTAAAGTATACCCAAGAACTTCTAAACTCTTAAGATTGTTATTTTTACTATAACTAGCTTCTAACTCTTCCTGAGTAATTGCATTAATCCTAACACTACCAGCACTAATAGACAACTTACTTTCATCAAATGCATACCCATTATAACTACTAATACTTACACTACTACTTCCTCTTGCAATCACTTTAAATGTATACTTATAACTTGCTCTCTTTGTACTAGAGTTAGATGCATAATCAACTATATGTGTGTCTCCACTCATTAATTTTAATTTAGAACTATCATAACTCAAACTATACTCCCAACTTCCTAGTGCACTACTGCTACTTACACTAACCGTTACAGTAATTTGGTTTCCCACAATCGGACTACTCTTACTAGTACTAACTCTAATATTAGCACTCGCTGCACTTAAACTTAATACTCCCATAAAACTCACTATAACAGCAAGTATTATTTTTTTAAATATTCCCTTCATAATTTTCACTCTCCTTAAAATGTTATAGATTTTAATATATATTTTTGTACTCTAAGTAAATCTAATATTGTTACTTCCGCGTCCCCATTAGTATCTCCACTTATTAAATATTCACTACTTAATTTAGATGAACCAAGTAAGTGTTTCTGTACTTTTAACAAGTCAAGTATTGTTACTTCTCCGTCTCCACTCACGTCTCCTATGATGCTTATTACAAAACTCTTACTTTCACCAGATGGAGTAATCATCTTAATTGTTTGCCCAGTTTTTAAAGTACTACCACTTCCTACTCCAACACCATTACTTTCATTAATTGTAACAGTTGTACCAGCACTATACTTATTAATACTATTTATAAGTGTACCAGCATTAGTATTAGGACTAATATTATATATTACACTTCCACTTACTTTAACACTCAAATTACTTATTATATCACTAATACTTGTAGTATCACTAACTTTAATAATAGTTAACTTATAAATTCTAACATCTCCATTTTCACTAGTTACCTTAATTTCATGAATAGTCTTATCACTAGGCAAATCTAACTTACCTGTCCCTTCCACTTTACTAGAAGAGTCACTTAATACTACACTTAAACTATATTCTTTATCACTCTTATTAACATAAACATTAAATTCTAGTATATCTTTATCAAAATTACTTACATTCTTCCCATTAATACTAATACTTTCAATTGTATTAATTTTACTTACATTAGTTGGTAAACTTACCACTTCAGGCATATTTAAAAACACTGGAATATCAAATAAGAAAGACTCATCAAGTAATTTCATTTCTTTATATGCAATATACGCATCCGCTCCTTCACTTGCAGGAGCTAAGACGTTAGTTTGATATGAATGAGTATACAATGTCGCACTTGTATTATAAGCTGGATCAACATTAAATCTTTGCAAATACTGTGTATGTTGACCATCTGCTATATACCCTTCTGCTATGATTTGTGCTCCACCATAAATTGCTTTTTCTCTAGTATCCCATGGCTTATAATAATGCTCATCTCCACCACATTTACTACCACACGCATACTTTAACCCGTTTAATACTGGATTTGGCCATCCTGCTGTTTTAAAAGCTTTAATATTATAAAAATTATAGTACCCTTTTAAATTAAGTCCATTATATAATTCACTATACGTTCCACTTACTGCAACGTATTTTTCATTTGTAGCACCTTCTCCATGTGCACGTGTTGCTAAATGAACTGGACTCACGTTATGTGTAAACCCTGCTCCAATAAACATATACTTATATTCATCAGTATTCAAAAATGACCCACTAAATACACTACTTATTGTATTATAATATTTCTTAGTTATTTCACTATCTTTATTTAAAGTATCTTTATTATCACTTCCATAATTATATTTTAAACTTTCAAACATAAACACAAACTTTTCACTTAAAAAGTTTCTTGGATCTAAATAAAACGCTGTCACTTCAGGTTTAGCTCTATACCATCCACTTCCATCAACCGAATCATCTTGGTCCACCCTATATAAGTCATTTGCATAGTTTATTAAATTAGTTTTACTTGTTACTCCATTTACTACTTCACTCCAATGCAAATTTGTTATAATTGGTTTAAAAGTCCATGTTGGATGCAACTTATGTAACTTAGTTAAATACGGAATATAACTTTCAGGAAACCCTAGTTCACTCAAATATTTAGTGTACTCTACATCTGTATCTACCATTTCACTCTTTTTAAGAACAAACTTAGAACACACATACCCTATACTATTCTTATTATATTTTATTTTATAAAATCCTTCACTACATCCACTGCCACTTACCTTATCTCCTATAATTGTAACATTAGTCCCAGGTAAAAGTGTAGTAATTAAACTAGAATTATAACTATTACTTTTCATTACTTTAATATTAACACCATTTATTCTAGCTTCAAACGTATCAGTATTATATGAAACATCTCCCCCGCCAGTCACTTCACCTATTGACACATATAACCCACACATATATACTTCAGCATTATTAATTCTAATCTTATACCATCCACCACTACAATCTTTATCTTCTTTATTGTATAACTCATCACTCACTAGATCTAACACTGTATTCTTTTCATTAACTTGTCCTAATCTTTTATAATTCGTACCAGGTCCTTCTCTATATCCAACATATGTATTAGTAGTGTATCCACTAAGTGCATTTACTTTGCTAACCATGAAAAAACTTATAAATATAGTTATAACTAAAAACATTATTTTTTTCATAACACACCTCCTACTAATACTCTATCTATATAATTATATCATATGTTTTAAGAATATGTCTAAAAAAAATACCATTTTACATGGTAATTTATACAAAATATATAATTTTACTTTATCCTAAAGCTACATCCAAAACCATCATAATCGTGAATCCTATTAGCACTAAAAGTGTTACTAAATTTTTACGTTTATTCATCAAGCACTCTGGAATTAACTCTTTAACGACTACATACACCATGGCTCCAGCTGCAAAACAAAGGAAAAATGGTAATATTAGTTTGATTTTAATAACAAGAAGCGCTCCTATTACTCCACTAATTGGCTCAACTAAACCAGATAACTGTCCATAAAAGAACGAACGCGCTCTAGTGTATCCGTCTCTTCTTAAAGGCAAGCTAACTGCTGCTCCCTCAGGAAAATTCTGAACAGCTATACCTAAAGCAAATAAAAACGCACTAGCTAAAAGAGTTGTATTCATGTTATATGCTAAACTTCCAAACAAAACGCCAACAGCAAGTCCCTCTGGTATATTATGTAACGTAATCGAAACAATTAATAAGATACTTCTTTTTTTATTTGTATTTTTTTCATTATTTTTAGTTATCTTTTTAACAAATAAATCACTTAGACACAAAAATATTGCCCCGCTTAAAAAACCTAACGATGAAATTAACCAAGGTGTTTGATTCAAACTTTCTGCTTGCTCTATACCAGGCGCTAACAAACTATAATAGCTTGCACTAAGCATTACACCACTTGCAAATGCTAAACATAGGTCCATTACTATATCTTTAACCCTCTTAAAAAATATAACAACACCAACTCCCATTAGAGTAAACATCCATGTAATCAAAGTAGCAAAAAGTGCTAAAATAACAGGTTCAACTTGAATTAACCTATCCATTAATTATAAACTCCTTCCATTTTATTTTATGAAAAGCAGAAAATAATGTATAGGCACAAAAGAATAGTTAAATCTCTCTTTTTACTTCAGTATTAACTCCCTTACTTAAAAACTCTATAATCTCACTTGTTACTTCTTCTTTTCTCTCACTCCTAAAAATATCATGATTAATTCCTTTAACTAAAAGAAGTTCTTTCTTCTTCGTTAACAAGTTTTCATAAACATACTTAGCACTACTAAAAGGTACTATATTATCTTTACTTCCTATAATTATCAAAGTCGGAACTTTAACACTTTTAGGAGTATCATAGTTTTCACTAATCAAATTCATAAACTCCCTTAATGCATGCTTAGGAAGCAAAAACATTCTATTTAATATAACATCTGCTTTATATTCCTTAATTACTTCAGGACTAAACTTTAAACTCTTAATTATATCAGGCTTATTATCTTTAAATTTTAAATAATGAAATGCAGGTGCAGCTAATACTAACTTCTTAACTTCTTTATACTTACTAGCTAAGTATGTTGCAATCACCCCGCCCATAGAATGGCCTATTACATAGATAGTTTTATATCCATGATTAATTAAATTTTCTAAGTGCTGAGAGCTACACCTAATCCAGTCTGCCCTGGTATATTTTCCAGGCATTGTATCATGTCCTGGCAAAGTAAAAGTAAACACGTCATACCCATTAATAAATTCTAGTTCAGTAGATAAATATTCTTCATCATACACTCCACCACCAAAACCATGAATTATCAAAATTGCTTTTCTAAACATTTTACCACCTCTTCTAGTAAAAATATAACTTAATTAAATACAAAAGTCAATATTATTATAAACAAATTGCAATTATTAAATACAAGTGATAAAATAATAAATCAAAGGAAAGTGATAAAATGAATTATCTTTACAAAGAAAAAGTTAGAAAATACATAATTGAAAACTTCCCGCTTGCAATAGAAATATCTAATATTGCCCCGATTTTCCTAATAGGTGGAGCCTTAAGAGACATAGAACTACTTACCACTCCAAAAGATTTAGACTTCGTAGTTTTAAGTGAGACTGATGAAATAATAAAAACATTTATAGAAAAAAATAATTTAAAATATAAAATAACAATGTAGTAGTAGACATTTGGAATACAAACGACTTACTAAAAAGTATTGAGTACAACATTGAAGGACTATTTTACGATATAAAAAATGACTATATAATTCCGTTTGGTTATTATGATGCCTTAGAAAATGGTTTAAGAATAATTAACCCAAACAACAACATAAATGAAGAAGAAAAAATTTCCAAAAGAAAGATTACACTAAATAATTATATAAAAAACAAAAATAAATAATTTACAGTATTTACACAATATGTCGTAATAATTTATCAAAAAAGTGATATAATAATTACAAGAGGTGAATAAATTGAAAAAAGAAAATGTAAAAATAATGGCAGCCCTTACAGGCGGAATTGTTTTAGGTGGAACACTAGGAGTATTATTTGCACCTAGAAAAGGTAGTGAAACAAGAGAAAAAATTAAACTAACATTTGAAAATTTAAAAAATAAAGTGTCAAAAATTGAAGAAGAAGACATTAAATACTACATAGAAAAAAAGCTAAACGAAATAGACGACGACATAGAAGTATTAGAAGGTACTTTAGAATTCAAAAAAGCAAAAAAACAAGCAAAAAAAGTAATCAAAAAAATAAACAAATTAATTGATTACACCACAAAAAAGGGCTATGACGAATTTGAAGACTTAATAACAGACCTAAAAGAAAAAGCAAGTGAGATAAGCGAAGAAATACTAACTAACTTAGAAAAATAAATACCGAAATTTTAATTTTCGGTATTCTTTTTATTTTCAATTTTGTTTTTTATAATCATAGCTATAATAAAGACTGGTATTAATATAATCATTGATAAAAATACTGTCATTATTAAAGTATCATTTCTATAATATCTAGTTAATACTTCATCTATCGTATCAACTGTTGACCCACTTTGATAATACTCAATAAAAGCTTTCTCTATATTTTCATTAATATCTTCTTTATAAGTAATAAAGTAAGTTGACCCAATTACTATAAAAGGTGTAGTATTAACATCTGTTCTTAAATAATCAAAAGTATTCTTCATAAGTAACATATTATCTTCATTACCACTTACTTCAAAACTTCTAAGTTTAAAGAACTTTCCATATCTAGCATAAATACTATCTAAATACTTTAAAAAGTCAACGCTCTTACTCTCCCCCTTAGTTCTAAAAAAGTATATTGTAGTTTGATTATCATTTTCTTCATAATCAATATCACTTTCTATCCCTTCATCTTTTAAAGCTTCCACTAAATTCATGCTTTTAACTTCAGCATTCATAACTATTGGTAAAAAACAAAATAAACTAAATAAAACAACTAAATATTTTTTCATAACATTTCCTCCTGTACTTTTGTATATTTTTCTAATAACTGATTAACTAGTTCTTTCATACCATCACTATTCTCTATTTGCTCTATTAAATAAGTAGCATCCTCTTCATTAAATTCACTTATCTTCTTTACGTTACTCAAGTCAACCTTAACTTCTTCATAATCAGTTTCTTCTTCTTTAAAATTTAGACTAACAAGTAATCCCACTTTATCACATTGAATTATAACTTTATATTCATTATCATTTACTTCAAATACAACTTTAAATTCCGACTTTTCATTAACCATATAATCAAAACTAACTGTATCTTTTAATATTCCAATAACTAAATCTTCTTTATCTTGAATTATATCAATTTGACTAAGTACAATTTTATAATTATCAAATTTGTAAGTAAACACTACTTTTTCAGGTTTAAAGTTTTCCTCACTAAACACATCTTCATAAGTCAAATCATATTCACTTAAATACTCTTTAAATTTAATACTCTCTAAATTACTTTCAAGTCTCTTATAAAATTCGTCATCTAAGTTAACCGTTATAACTAAATTATCTTTAGTAACCTTTCTTTTTAAATCATCTTTATTTAAAGTATTACCAAACACTTCTATAACTTTTTCAAGCATAGAACTTTCTTTACTTTCAGAATTTAAATACGGAATTAATTCTTTAATATATTTTTTATACTCTTTATAATTCACTTTATCTTCTTCTAAATTCCCATTAAAGCTTTCTTCATCTAACAAATAAACTCTGTCAAAAAACTTTA
>OLRA01002412.1_pt1 | contig 18844 bp, 23 predicted proteins | sample 1673011 | NCBI WGS metagenome assembly OLRA01 (sample SAMEA3136746, study PRJEB25190) | human gut metagenome | reverse complement strand
GGTATGATGACTTCCCCCGCTATGAGGTATCTACTCTGCTGGAGCGGGAACGCTCTATCCAGGAAATTTCCGGGCAGATCCAGGACTATGCACTACCATTCTTTGCCCGGTTTTCCAATCTGCCCAAGCTGCTGGACGATGTGGAACAGGAGGGGTTCTTCCCCCATCGGAAGGGGTTCGATGTCCCTAAGCGGAATCGGGAGTTCATCGAATGCTTCCGGGAGTATCTCCAAAAGCAGTAGGAATCAGCAGAAAGGAAACAACACCTATGTCAAACAGTAGAGTATCCACTTGGAGTGGAATCCGGAACAAATTGGAGAATGACTACCTGTGCCCGGCACTCCGGGGCCACATCCAGTATTTTGCCACCAGTTACAGCAAAAGCGCCGACCATGAGGGCCGGGCCGCCATTCGTGTGGACGGCGTGGAAGTGCTGCGGAGCAACTACTACACCTATTTTGAAAATGTGTGGACGAAATTTCATCACTTGCGCTCCACCACGCTGAAAGATCACGACTCCGCAAAAGAGGCCATCAATCAGGCTCATGCCTATGCGCTGGAGCAGGGCACCTTTGACCAAAAGGTGTTCTATGAGGCGTTTGGGATCTTTGACAACCAGAGCATCGAGAAAAGCCTTGTCAGCGAGAATCCCCTTGTCCGTATCTTTGCCCTTCTGGATCGCAGGCTTGGCAAGCGCCGCCTGCTGGCTTTGGAGGACTCCATGGAGCAGGAACTGGACTGGGTGCGGGCTTTCTATGTGATCCGGTTGCAGGCCGAAGGGCTGATGGAAGCGAATAACATTTAGGAGGAACCACCATGTCACAGATCGCGTCCTTTTATCTGATAAAAAATAACCAGCGGCAGGAGTTGTCCGACGGTGACTGCTCCGGCGCGGTCTATATGGCCATCTGGGACTGGTGTGAGAGCGAACTGGATCTGGATGTCCGTTTTCCTGCTCCCCAGACGGAGGACACCCTGGACTGTGCTCTGCTGGAGGGAGAGTTAGCGTCTAAACTGCTGGCAGTTCTGCGGGAGCAGGACCTCCCGGAGCTGGCCGCTGAAATTGCCCCAGACTGGGATCTGCCCGCTGAGACGGTGCAAAGCGGGCTTGAAACGCTGCGCTCCTATCTGGAACTGGTGCGGGGCAATACAGCCCTGCTGTATGAAATGACTTGACGGGACTATGCCCATGACAAGGATACGGGTTAAGAAACGGAGAGAAATACCATGGTGAGAGATGGACTTGTATTCAAAGATGAGGATGGTCAGGTCATATTCAACCAGTACAGCTTCTGTGAACTGGTGAAGCACCTGCTGGTGGAGCTGGTGGGGATCTCCTATGAGGAAGCCTCTCAGATCGTGGAACGATCACCGCTGGCAGCGCCAGTGGCCAATGTCATGGGAGTGGCGATATTCAGCCATGACCTGCCTTATTACTGGGCTATGTTTTTCTACTATGGGAACGGGTATTGGTGGGGGGACAAAGGTATTCCAGCGCAGCCAGAGGATATGGATGCCTATTTCGCTTTAGAAAAGCAAATCATGGAAAAATACCACTTAAAAGAGCCTTTTGAGTGGGAGTGAAAGGACGGATTTAATGGGATACGATGTGAGTTTTCACCCGATTTCACCAGAAGAAATGCGGGAATGGTATTTTACTCCCTTAACCTGGATACAGCAGGGACAGGAGGAAAAAGTGCTGGCTCTTGCCGCGCAGCATGGCATGGAGGATTTCTATGCCGAAAAATATCTGGATACCCTGCGCGTTGGGGCTGAAACGGAATCTGACGAGCTGTTTGACAAAAGCCACGGCTTCTATATTGCAGTGATTCAAGGTTTTTTCCGAGATTACTATTACACCAGAGGCAGTGCCTTTTCTTTCCTGGTGGAACAAAAGCCGGAATATGCGCGGTACTTCACCCCATGGGCGCAGGTGGTGCCAACAGCCTTTCACAATCCGGCAGAAAATCAGATCATCGAAAACTACTGCTCCGGTGTGTACCTGTCTCGGGATCAGGTCACACAACTCCTCCGGGATCTGGAGCAGGAACCAAAGGTGATGGAAGATCTGGGGGGAGTTTGGAGCGATGGGCAGCTTGCGGTGCTGAAAAAGGCACTTGTAACTGCGGCAGAATTGGGTGTCGGTTTGCTGGAAGCCACTGAGGTGGTGGAACCTAATCCTATCCGCCCCAATGAGAGTACGAGTTATTCCAACTTGTACCACTGCGACCGGGACGGGGTGTATCTCTACATAGACACCGTCAGCAGACAGATCAAAGATGCCATTAGGGAAAGTGAGAAACAAGTATGAGCAATCAAGTGTTCCAGCAAGACCTGGATAATAAAAAAGGCATCACCCCCGGCGGTCCCTATCTCATTCAGATGCTGTTCAAAGAACCGGTGTCTATGCCGGATAAAGAAAAAATGATCGCCGTGATGGAGCGGCATGTGGGGCCAGTAGAGTGTTTCTGCCATGATAAAAAGACGGCGGGCTTTGCCGCACTGGAGCATATCGCGGAATTTCAGGACGGAAAGTGTCCGGTACAGCTCATGGTGATGAAGTGCGACAAGTTCAAGGGCAAAGGCTTCGATGAGTTTCTCCTGAGCCAGATGTGGGACTGCCAGGAGGACCGGGACCGGATCTTCCGGGAGTGCCGGTATCAGGTGATTGCGACAGATATGCTGGCGGCGGCGCTTCCGGCTCTGGAGCGGGCCAACCTGGACGCCGATTTTCTCGACGCACTGGCGGAGCTGTACCCCACCTGCGAGGCCTTCTACTTTCAGAACTGCGGCAAGCTGTTCCTGGCGGAGGATGTGCGTTCCCACCAGATCGAGGGACCGGACCGCTTCATCCGCTTTGGCGTCAATGTCCGGTTCTTCACCATTCAGGGCACCGAGGATATGCTCATCGACACGGTGGGCATGAGCACCCTGTTCCTGCCAGACCTCCAGTATCACTTCCACGATATGGACCCCAACTGGGTGGTGAATCACGCCTACAATGTTGCGTCGTACATTCTGGCAAATGACAACCCCATTGAGGACGGGGAGACGGTGGATGGTGTGGAGGATGGCCAGATGAGCCGGGATGTCCAGTGGAAATGCCGGTATGAGGACGCCCTGATCCAGCCGCCCAGAGCGGTGCTGGACATCAACATGGGAGAGTACGCGGCCGGGAACCGCACTTAGAACAGAATCGGGGAACAGAGATACGATGAAAAACGAAACGCAGATGAGGACATTTTCCCTCTTGGACTACTTATACCACGCAAGCGATGAAAAGCATCCCGTCTCCGTGCAGGATATCCTGAAGCACTGGAAAAGCAGAGGGATCGACGCAAGTCGGAAAAGTGTTTATCATGACATCGACCTGTTGGTAAAGCTCGGAATAGACGTGGTATGTGTCAAAAGCACCCAGAATCTATACTTCATCGGTTCCCGCCTCTTCGAGTTGCCGGAGCTGAAGCTCCTGGTGGACGCGGTGGAGTCCTCCCGGTTCATCACGCCCAAAAAGAGTGAGGAACTGATCGGCAAGCTGGGACAGCTTGCCAGCAGCCATCAGGCATCCCAGCTGAACCGGCACATTTATATGGATGGGACCTCCAAGCCGGAGAATGAGGCCATCTATTACATCGTGGACACAATCCAGACCGCAATCCAATCAAAAAGGCAAGTCTCTTTCCAGTATTATGAGTATCTTCCGACAAAGGAGAAGGTGCTGAAACACGACGGATACCGATATCAATTCAGCCCCTACGCCCTGATCTGGAGCCGGGACTACTACTATGTCGTGGGCTGGTCGGAAAAGCACGGCAAACTGGCGCAGTTCCGGGTGGATCGGATGACGGCTATGGAACTCCTTGACCGTCCTGCCGTGCAGACGCCGGATTTTGATCCGGCGGAGTACGTCCAAAAGGTGTTTGGGATGTACCCGGATGATCTGCAGACGGTGACGCTCCTCTGTGAGAACCACCTGATGCGTAGCGTCATAGACCGCTTTGGAGAATCCGTTCAGACTGAGACGGTGGATGAGGGCCATTTCCGCGCCACGGTGGAGGTGGCGCCCAGCCCGCCCTTCTTTGCCTGGGTGTTCACCTTTTGCGGCAAAATCAGAATCACTGGCCCGGACCATGTCCTGTGGGAGATGCGAGATATGGCCAGATGGCTGAGATGACGGGCGAGGTGTCCCCAATCGGGGACACCTCCTTTTTGCCCTCTTGATAATCGAACACTTGTTTGCTATACTGGTGGTGTTAGTTCTCCGACCAGGGAACAACAGAATCGGAGGTGATGAGATGAGGCAGACCTTTGGAACCTTTGTGCGGGAACACCGAAAAGCCAGGGGCATGACGCTTCGAGGCCTGGCGGCTCGATTGGGCATCGCGCCTGTGTATATGAGCAACATCGAGACAGACCGGAAGCCGGCTCCGTCTCAGGAGTATCTGGACAAGCTAGCGGCAGTATTTCTGTTGGATAAGGCCGGCTACGAGGAACTCCTGGATCTGGCCGCAAGATCAAGGAACCAGCGCGTATCCGCCGATCTCCCGGAGTACATCATGGAACGGGATATCGTCCGGGCGGCCCTGCGCACGGCCAAAGAGGTGGATGCCACGGACGAGGAGTGGCAGGAGTTTATCGACCGGCTGACAAAGCGAAAAGAAGTATGACAGAGGAGGTGGCTATGGTGAGACTGTTTTACAGTGAATACGGGATTGAAAATATTGCCCGCCGGGTGCTAACCGCCTATGATGCCCGACTCTATTACGGCCAGCCCTCTGCCATTCCCATCGAGGATCTGATCGAAGCCAACGGGCTCTCCCTGGAGTATCAATACCTGCGGAAAAACGGCCGCATCCTGGGCAAGACCATTTTCGATGACGGTCTGGAGGCGGTCTATGATATGGAGCGCCGCAAATATACTCTGTTCCCTGTGCGGGCAGGTACGATCCTGGTGGACGCATCCCTTTGTGAAGAAGATGCCAGCACAGGCCGGTTCCGCTTTACCTGCGCCCATGAGTTGGCGCACTGGTGCCTCCATAAAAAGCTCTATCTGGGCACCGGAGAGAGCGCAGCACTGATGCCTGCGGCGAAGGAGACAGATATGGAATATCAGGCAAATCTATTAGGCTCCGCGATCCTCATGCCTCTGGCGCAGGTCAAGCGGTGCTTTTATCAGCTGCGTTCAGGCCGGAGCTCCAAGCAGATCGTTGCGGAGGCGGCGGAGTTGTTTCAGGTGTCCAAGCAGGCTATGAGCATCCGACTGCGGGAACATAACCTGTTGTAAGAGGGAATTTTTTTCGTGTAGTGTTCTCTAAATAGAGAACACCGAAGGGAGCTGCCATGGAGACTATCTTTCAGTACCGTCTGGCCTGTCCTTGGTGCGCCAAAGGTGAAGTGCTGTCTAATACCAGCGAGAAGGTCATTATATCCGTACAGTGCTCTCGCTGCAGGCGCGTATTTTGGGCTGACCTCCACACATTGAAAACCGCGCGCGCCCAACCGCAGCGTCGGACCGGAAATCATATTGCTGACTGACCACAGGGACATTCGTCACCACTAAGGCCGGAGCAAGACTGAGTATCTGTCATACTCAGCTGCTCCGGCCCTTTCTTTTTTTCAAAAAAATTTTTTAACCCGGACAAGAACTGTCCGCATTAGCCTGTAGAGTCTGACCATGGAAGCGAGAGGAGGTGGAGATGTGGACGCGGCGGAGCGGCGACAACAGGTCTTGGAGCTGCTCTGCCAGCGGCGGAAGGAGACAGTCTCGAACCTGGCGGCAGAGCTGGGCGTGTGCGAGAGGACGATCCGCCGGGACATTGAGACGCTCACACTCCAATACCCCATCGAAACTTGCTGCGGACGATACGGCGGCGGCGTTAAGATGGCGGACTGGTATCACCGGGATCGCCGGAGATTAACACCAAGACAAGCGGCCCTGCTTCGTCGACTTGCAGCAGACCTCCAGGGTGAAGATTTGGAGGACATGAACCAGATCCTTATCCAGTTTGCTTCCTAAAGGGGCCTGAACAGGCCCCGTTGCTCTTTGAAAATTGCATACCAGCAGTACGGATCACCACACAGGCAGTTGCCCAGTGCCCGCCATGACCCGGAAGGGATTTCCTATCCGGCGAGCGACCAAGCCTGTGCAGGACGACCCTGGCAAGGTCGTCCATCATTCCCTGGGCTGAAAGCAGTAGAGGCCCCCGGAATGTGCCCGTGAAGGTCCGCTAAACCTTGTCTGTACTGTTCCCAATCTCACCGGGGGGCGAGCAGCAAATACGGTGAGGACAGATGAAATATGAACGAGATAGGGGATTTTACGGATGATACAGAATAACAGGCAAAATGCCCATCAAGAGATCGATCACATTTTTAAAGAACTTCTCCCCGCCCGCGGCATGGCAGAGCGTCCTGCCCAAGTCGCCCTGAGCCACAAGATGCTGGATGCCATGCTGGATGACAGCATTGCCCTGTGTGATGCCGGGACGGGGATCGGAAAGACCTACGCCTACCTGGTGGCCGGCATTGTGTTTCTTCGTAGCCGCGCCGCTAGGGGACTGCCGAACCGACCAATCCTCATTTCCACCTCCAGCATCGCCCTGCAAAACGCAGTGTTGGAGGAGTATCTCCCATTCCTTTCCTCCGTCTTAATGGGTGAGCAGATGACGAAGCACCCCATTCGAGCTGTAGTTCGGAAGGGAAAATCCCATTATGTATGTGATGAGCGGTTGAGACGCCGGTTGCAGGCCGTGGACCTGACAAGGAAAAACCCACGGGCCAGAGACGCTTTGCTTTCCCTCCGAGATCATCTAGACCTAGATATGGCCGAGAACCTCAGCAGCTATGACAGGGCACATGTCTGTGTACCCAAGATATGCGACTGCGGACAGGAAAGCTGCCGGTATCAGTGTTTTATGGAGGTTTGTGCATCAGACCGATATCAGGTGCAGATCTGCAACCACAACCTGCTCCTTGCAGATTCCATCCATTGGAGCATCGGGCGGCGGCCATTACTTCCGGAATGGGCGACCCTAATCGTCGATGAGGCCCACAAACTTCCAGAGGCTGCCCGTCAGATGTTTGGTATTACCCTTACTGCGGAGGAGTTTCGTTCTTTGATCCGCGCGCTGCGAGGAGAGCGATATCTCCTTGCTTCGGAGATCTTAGAGGAAACCGCTGGGCCTGTACTCCGAGAGCTGGCACGGCCCTGGGATAGAGACAGACCCTTTTCTCATTTTGCTCCATTTTTGGTCAAGCCACGCCGAACTCTGGCACTGGTCCAGAAACAGATTGGTGCAATACTGACCCAAGGGACCCGGAGATTGTTGGAACAGCTGACGGACAAAGTTTCTCTTTTTTTGCAGGAGCAGAGAGAACTGGTTTTCTATGCAGCAGAGGACGAGCGGGGAGGTACGATGCTGTGTGCCACTGTACCGGATTTGACCAATCAGCTCCGGCAGACGTTGTGGCGGCAGCAAAAGCCCATGATTCTGACTTCTGGCACTTTGGCAGTGGGCGAGGACTTTCGTCGATTTAAAGAGGAGACGGGCCTTTTGACAGACGACCGTGTACGGGAGTCGGTCACCCCTTCTCCCTTTGTGTACAGCAGAAACTGTCTGTTGTACCTTTCCAGCTTTCACATCCATCAGGAGACCAGGCAATACTACGACTGTCTGACGAAGGAGATCACCGCCCTGCTGGATGCGGCCCATGGCCACGCGCTGGTACTGTTTACATCCTATGCCGCTATGTCTGCTGTAAAGGAGCGCCTTCGAAAGCAGGCCCTGGGCTATCCGCTGTTTACCCTAGGTCGCAACGCAGTACACACCACTAAGCAGTTTAAGAGTACACCAGGTGGAGTTCTACTGGCTACCGGAGCCGCCTGGGAAGGGTTTGACTTCCCGGGGGACTGTGTATCCCTGCTGGTGATTCCCAGACTTCCATTCCCGATCCCGGACGCGCTGAAGGAGAAAGAGCTGGAGCGATACCCCTCTCTCCAGTCCTTCCTTCGGGCCGTGGTGGTGCCGGAGATGCAGATCAAGCTGAAACAGGGCTTCGGTCGGGCCCTCCGAACAGAGACCGACACCTGCGTGGTGGCTATCCTGGATGAACGGGCCGCCAAGGATCAACGCTATTGGAGGGACGTCCTGGCGGCCCTACCGGAGATGCCGATCACCCAGGATCTCCGGCAGGTGGAGGCGTTTATCCGCAGTGTCAAGCCGGATAGGTACTTCCGGGAGGGTGCGGCATGATCAACGCAAGGACAGAGCTGCAGTATCAGATTGCCCTGGGTATCCTGGCACGGATGAGAGCGGCGGGCTTCGTGACAGAGGATGAGGTGGAGGCCATCCGGCGCTTAGCGGCGGAGAAATACCGCCCGGCGACTGTTTGGGAATAGGACTGGATATTTCCTAAGAGGTATGGTAGTGTTACGGTTGCAAAATAGGAAGGAGGCACAGACACATGGCGGCCAAAGTAATTGCCATTCCCCCAAAAACGGCACGGCCGGCCCCCCTGCGGGTGGCCGCCTACTGCCGGGTCAGCTCTGACTCCGCTGACCAGCTCCACTCCTATGCCGCCCAGATCCGCTACTACACCGACTTGATCCAAAACCATGAGGGCTGGGAGATGGTGGACGTCTATGCCGATGAGGGTATTACGGGCACCCGGATGGACAAGCGAGAGGACTTCAACCGCCTGCTGACAGACTGCCGCAAGGGAAAAGTCGATAAGGTACTGGTCAAATCCATCTCCCGCTTCGCCCGCAACACCCGCGACTGCTTGGCCTCCCTCCGGGAGCTGTTCCGCCTGGGTGTATCCGTCCAGTTTGAAAAAGAGAACATTGACACCGGAACGCTCACCACTGAATTGATGGTGAGCGTTTCCGGTTCCCTTGCCCAGCAGGAATCCATCTCCATCTCCCAAAACCAGCGAATGAGCTACCAGAGAAGGATGGAGCGGGGAGAGTTTATTACCTGCTATGCTCCATACGGGTATGATATCCAAGGGAAGGAACTTGTTATCAATAAAGAACAAGCCGAGATTGTATGCTACATTTTCAATCAATATATCAACGGGTGGAGTATAGAGCAAATAGCAGATGACCTGACGAAGAAGCGTATTCCTACTGGGTTTGGTCAAGAAAGATGGTGGGATTACCCCATCAGATATATCCTAAAGAATGAAAAATATATTGGAGATACGCTTTGTCAGAAATTCTATACAACAGACAGCCTTCCGTTCATAAACAAAGCAAATCATGGGGAGCGCGATCAATACTACGTTGAAAATACGCACCCTGCCATCGTGTCAAAAGAGGTATTTCAAAAGGCCCAAGATTTGTTACATAAAAAGAATGATCGAAAAAATGTCACCCGTATCACATACCCATTTACACTGAAAATATATTGTGAAAAATGCGGAACACCATTTGCCAGGAGAGAAAGTAAGCGTGGCTTTATTACCTGGGGGTGTCGAAAGCATGACCGCAAAGCCTCTGACTGTCCCAATGGCAGAATCCCGGAGGCAGAGCTCTATGCGGCCTTCGTGAGGATGTACAACAAGTTGAGTCAAAACGAAAAAATAGTCCTCCGGCCCGCTCTGAAACAGATGGTGGAACTGAACGCCGCTCTCCAGAGGAATAATCCTGCAATGCTGGAAGTAAACAAGGCCATCGCCCAAGTCAGCGAACAGAGCTATAACATCAGCAAGCTTCATGCCGCCGGGCTGCTGGATCTCGACATCTGTACCGCTAAGCTCAATGAGGTAAACGAACAGTTGACGCAGCTTCGGGCGGAACGGCGCAGACTGCTGAAAAATGATGATCTGGAAGAAGTTATGGACGCCCTACAGCAGACGGCAGATATCGTGAAGCGGGGGCCAGAGCATCTAATGGAATTCGACGAGGGCCTGTTCCTCAGCCTGGTGGAACGGATCGTCGTGGAATCCCAGACCTGCATCCGCTTCCGGCTGAAGGGAGGCATAGAGCTAACAGAGCGGCTGAAGGAGACAAGAAGATGAGTTACCGGAAAATGCTGTATGGATACCAGATCCGGGATGGTGAGATCACCATTGTGAAGAAAGAGGCAGTCCTTGTGCGGAGGATATTCTCCCTTTATGCCGACGGTCTGTCCTATCAGAAGATCTCTGATCTCCTCAACACGGAAAAAATCCCGTACAGCCAAGAGACACCTGCCTGGAATAAGCACAAGATCAAGCGATTGCTGGAAAATCCTCGCTATATGGGCCAGGACAGCTATCCCCCCATCCTTGACAGCAGGGTGTTCCAGGAAACACAGGAGCATATTCAAGAAAAAACAGCTGGGTATGTTCACCAAAAGGAACGCCCGGTGATCCGCCTGAAAAACCGGATAAATTGTGCTCAATGTGGCGGCGCGCTTCATCGGACGGCCGGAAAGAACCACAGAGCAGATACCCTGTACCTTAAATGCGTAAGCTGCGGCGCCGTTGCCACCATTTCAGATAACGACCTGATCTCGGAGATTGTCCGCCAAGTTACAGCGCATGATACCGTGGCTCAAAGGTCCTATCAGCCTTCTGGAGAAGTGATCCGCTTGACCAACGCCATCAACCGCGGACTGGAGCGCCCGGACCACCCAGAGGAGCTGATCTCCCTCATTCTGCAGGGCGCCGCGGCCCGTTATGACTGCTGTCCCCTGACAGTTCCATCTGAACGAGAAAACCACCCGCTGGATGTGGATTGGAACCGCATCCTGCAGGTGGTTTCTCATATTACAATCTCGGCAGAAAATATGGTGGCTGTCACCTTCCGATAAGCCGCCAGGAAAGGACTGGATATGGAACAGACATTGGAACGCCGGGTGCGTGTCATCCCGGCAACGAAAGAACTTGCCGCTCCGAGAGGCGCCCGGCATGGCAAACAGCGGGTGGCCGCTTATTGTCGGGTGAGCACTGACAGCGAGGAGCAACTCAACAGCTATGAGGCACAGAAAGCCTACTACATGCAGAAGATTGAGGAAAATCCAGACTGGGTGCTGGCCGGCATCTTTGCGGACAAGGGGCTCTCCGGTACCAGCCTGAAAAAGCGGGATGAATTTAAGAGAATGATTGCTGCCTGCAAGCGGGGCAGGATCGACACCATCCTCACAAAATCTCTTTCCCGATTTGCCCGAAATACAGTGGATTGCCTGGATACGATTCGGATGCTGCGGGCCCGCGGGATCGGAGTCATCTTTGAAAAGGAGAATATAAATACTTTAACAGAGTCCAGCGAGTTCCTCATCACCCTGTTCAGCGGCTTTGCTCAGGCGGAAAGTGAGTCTCTCAGCGGAAACATCGTTAGGGGGAAACTAATGAGTATGCAGGCCGGAAATGTCCCCTTCCAGTACAAAAAGCTGTTGGGTTACCGCAAAGGAGCAGACGGCAAGCCGGAGATTGACCCGGAGGAAGCAAAGACAGTCCGTCGCATCTACCGCCGCTATCTGGATGGGTGCAGCCTACCCCAGATCCAGCGGGAGCTGGAGGCAGACCGAATCCCCACTGCAGAGGGAATCAAAAGATGGTCCCGACAGGTACTTCAGAATATCCTAACCAACGAGAGATACATTGGTGATGCTCTGCTGGGAAAAACCTATGTCCTGGACTGCATCAGCAAGGAGGTGCGGAAAAATAACGGAGAGCGGCCCCAGTATTATGTAGAGAACAACCATGAGGCCATCGTTCCCAGAGAATGGTTTCAGCGGGTCCAGGAGGAGATGACCCGCAGGGCCAGCAAGCGGAAGGTGATGCAGAGACACGGCAAGACGGAACAGGGGAAATATTCGGGCAAGTACGCCCTGTCCGAACTCCTGGTCTGCGGTGAGTGCGGTACCCCCTATAAGCGGTGCACCTGGGCCAGGAACGGCAAGAAGCGCGTGGTATGGCGATGTGTCTCTCGCTTAGAATTTGGCACGAAATACTGCCATCACTCGCCTACCTTGGACGAGGACCGTCTGCACGCAGCTATCCTGGAGGCCCTCAATGAGTTCGCCCAGGCAGGCAGTGAGGTCAAAGAGGATATGGTGAACTTTACCCGCCTAGTCTGGGCGGGCCAAGCGGCAGATGGTGCCAGCCTAATCTCCCTCAAGCAGCGAATGAGCGATATCTCAGCGGAGCAGGCCCTGCTGTTGGACAAGGTGCTGGAGAACATGGACGACCCAGACCTCAATGCCCAACTCAAGGCTCTGATGGACGAAAAGCAGGCAGTACAGGACCAGATCCAGACCATGGAACAGGAGGCCGCCCAAAGCGAGAATCGGATGTCCCGCATGGCGGAGCTACGGGAATGGATGGCGCAGCTGGAGGTCAACCTCGAATACAATGATGAGCAGGTACGTATGGCAGTGGAGCAGATCACAGCGGTAGATGTGGAGACCATCCACATCAAGTTCCGGTATCCCGGATTGGAAATGGACAAAAAGCTGACCTGAAAGGAGATTACATAACATGGCACTATTTCTAACAGGCGATACACACGGAGATTTCCGAAGATTTCTGCCGGAGAATTTCTACGAACAAGAAAGGTTGACCAAGGAGGATCTCGTCCTGATTTGCGGAGACATGGGTGGCGTATGGTATGGAGACTGCCGGGATGATGAAGGGCTGGACTTCCTGGAGGATCGGCCCTTTACCACACTGTTCGTGACCGGGAACCACGAAAACTACGATGCCCTACGAACCTATCCGCTAGAGAACTGGCGCGGTGGGAAGATCCGGCGCATCCGCACCTCTGTGCTCCTACTAGAGCGCGGCCAGATATTTGAGCTGTGTGGTAAAAAGATCTTCACTATGGGTGGGGCCAGCAGCCACGATATCCAGGGCGGCATTCTGGAGCCAGACGATCCCCAGTTTCTCTCTAAGTTCCACATGCTGGATGCCAGGGGAGCACCACTCCGGGTGAACCACCGCTCCTGGTGGAAAGAAGAATTGCCAAGCCCTGAAGAATATCTGGAAGCGCGACAAAACCTCGATAAGGCTGGATGGGAAGTAGACTACATCGTCACCCATTGTGCCCCCACCAGCATCCAGAATGAGCTGCTTCGGGAATGGTCCAAGCCGGATGAGCTCACGGACTTCCTGGAGGAGGTACGACAGCGATGCCGCTTCCGATACCACTTTTTCGGGCATTACCACGGTGACGGAATCCTCCAGAAGCAATTTGTGCTGCTGTATCGGCAGATCCTGCGGTTGAAATAACGAGGGAGGGCGATATAGAACTCGCCCTCCCTCGTTATTTCAATCTCTGACATTTGGCGTACATCGTGGAAATGTGTTCCCAAGAAAGCATTTACTATACATAATAACCAGAAAATGCTATAATAAAGCAACACTTTTTGATGGAAATACTTCTGATCCATGGAACGGTATTGATAGATACCTTTCATCATTATTTTCTGGCACTGATATCAGATCATTAGAACAGAATTTTGGAGGAGTGAACCATGAGAAAACCACAGCGTTTCATTGGATTTGCAGAATTTGAAAATATTTCTTTTCCTTTCGAATTTGATGAAGAAGATTTTTCGTTAACGCTCTATCCTCCAAATCAGAAGATACAAGAGGAGTATTCTTCTATTTTGCATACGCTGGAAAAGCTAACCAAATTTACGAAATCAGTCAATGACTGGATTCCTTCTGAGGATATCTTAGGTAAAACGAGCGAAGGACATAATATCCGGTTTCATGTTTTCAGTAACTATACATCCTATCATGGATTTTTGAGCTTCCGCGTTGCATGGTACTTTGTTTGTGAGAAGGAGTATTCAGAAGACTCCATTTATGGTCTGCGCTTTCAGGGGCCAGAAATCGATGCCTTTTTTCCTCCGGATTCCGTCTTTAAGTATGATATTGAACCAGCGGGTGGACTTTTGGGGGCTAAGAAGCTTACAGTTTCAGCAGAAAAACAAGATGAAGTGACTGGGGGAAGTTATCAAATTTCAGATAGCCTTGAAGCAAAAATCTATTTTTATTCCTATGCAACTTTGATGCGTTCCCAAAATCCTGTAACATCCCAGAGCAAGATGACAGTTGTATTTTCCAAAGCAGTTGGCCTTCCGACTTTGATCCGGGCTCAAGAACATTTACGTCGCTTTTTCATGTATGTGACGAACAGAGCAAATGTTTTTTTGAATTCAAATGAAGTTTTTACATTTAATCAGGAAGGAAAACGATATTTTTACGGTTGGCTTGGCTTCCCGGAACGTTTTTCCAAGGAAACCAGCCCGAAGGCAAAAGAACAAGTCATTGATTTTACCATTCTGGGAGAAAAAACTGCAGACCTGATGCAGATCATTTCAACCGAGCAAATAGGATATGAATATCTTCCCCGCTCTATGGATGACAAAAATCATTACTCGGTCAGTCGGTTTATTTTAACCTTGGCAGCTTTTGAAAGAGAGTGTCGAAATATTTATGGAACGGATGTAGGTAGATCGGAACGGTTTATCAATGTTAAAATGGATATTGTACGTTTAGCAGAGGAGTACCGCGCAAAGCAAACCGGGAAAAGCAAAGAATATGCAGCGGATCTTATAAAGGCAATCCAGAATTTTGATTTAGGATACTGGTTCAATGTTCAATATGCATTGAAAGACTGCTGGGATATTATGGAGGTATTCACAGTACGGAAATATGGAACGCCGTCGAAACCCTATGAGAAATTAGTTGAAGAAATCAGCCGTCGCATCGGCGAATTGAGAAACAATCTTGCCCATGATAAATTGGATTGGTCTTTTGAAGCAATTCAAATCAGCGATATTAAAGTAGTGGAGGAACTGCTTTATGTAATCCGATTGAAACAAATCGGGTTGGAACGGGACAAAATTCAAAATGCAATAAAAAAGTTATTTCAGGAAATGTAGATTATGGCAGAGCAGAACCTTCTGGATTGCTAGGCAAAATCGAATGCTTAACTCCAAATGTCATACCTACCTGCCAATCTAAACTGACCGCTTATTCCAGGCTGAGTCTGGATGCAATTTGCGTTCTAGGCTCGGCTTTTCTTTTGCCTTACCGCTCGTGTTTTATAGTAGGCATCTTTTTCGTCAACACATGACATATTATCGCAACACTCTAGATGCCGTAGGCTGAACGCCTACGGCATCAAGTGTTTCCGGGCTTTTTAATGTTCGATTTTCTTCTTTGAAACAAAAGATATTTTTGGCGGTTTCGAAGCAACTGCGGAGACTCGAACCCTGCATCGCTCGGATCTGAACGGAATAAGCCGCTGTGCCCTTTTTGAACAATAGAATTTCAAAAAGGGCACAGCTCTCCATAAAGCAAAACAGTTTCATAAGATAAAGTGCTTGGTATCACAAAATGATACCAAGCACTTTTCATGCCGGGATTCCACTCGATGGTCCCGGCTTTATTATTTTCAGAACCAAAAGGAAGGTAACAGCTTATGACAAATGAATTTTTTGCCGAACTCGCAAGATGTCTTCGAAAGCAGGAAATCGACTCGAAGATTAATCAGGATAAGCGACTAGAGGTTTTCCTCCACGGTCAGCCTGTCCTTTTCGTTTCTCCGAAAAACGAGGTTTTCCTCTTGCCAGAGATGAGCGGAAATGATGAAGCTGGCGACTTGTACCACGAAGTTGCCCAGACTGCCGATGAGGTCTGGGACTATGTGGAGGCCGTCCAAACCTCTGATCTTCTGAGCGTCAGCGGCCTAAGTGAAGAGTTCCATCTACTGGCCGATTTCGGCGGCGCATTGCTGGCTGGTCGGGAGCGAGAACAAGGCTCTGGCTACCAGTTTGTCACTTGGATCTGGGACTACTATCGCACCGGGGTATGCTACGGGCACTATTATGAGGATGACTTTACTGCGGCAAAGCAGGACTTTGCTGTCCGCTCCGGACTTATTTCCAAAGCCCAGCTCTTTTCGCCGGAGGAACTAACCGAGCTCTATCGGGGCATCGATTATTTTTTAGAAAATGGACCGGAGCTACAGGAGGAACAACTCAAAGCAACTCAGGCAGCCAGAGAAAAAATCGAGTACACCGTCCCGAATCTCCAGGAGAGACTGAATCACGAACTGGATCAGGGACAGCAGTTGAGCTGATCCCTCACATATCATAGAGAGCCGTATCTTGCAATTAGCAGGATACGGCTCTTTTTTATTTTCTAACGATTTCAGAATGGAGGGTTCAAAAGTGAAAACAAATGGGGGACACACCTGTACAGGAACTGCCGAATTGTCGCCTCCCCGGTGGGACAGTTTTCTGAGCAGGGGATCATTCTATGTATCGCATGCACCAGGCTATGCCCAGTATGCATTGGGAAAACTATACCTGCCGGGAAGGCAGGCGCCGCCCGATCATGAGGCCGCTGTCCGCTGGCTGGAGCAGTCCGCGGCGCAAGGAAATGAGGCTGCCCGCGCAACGCTGGAATGGATGAAGCATCTCCGCAGCCCCTCTGTGCTGTCGGCAGCTACCCGGCTCCTGCACCACATGAGCAGGATCTTTCAGGAGCAGTCGACCAGCGGCTCCATTGCCTCGATTCGGTTCACAGACAGCAAACTCCGCCAGCGTATCCGAGAGAAGAAGATCGCCATGGGTCATAAGCCGGATGACCATGAAGATCAGGAGATCCGTATGAGTTGATGGTGCCAAATAGATCCCACTTCCCTTTTTTCATACATCATGCTATACTGGATCAAGAGGTGATCTCACAATGACGAGCAAACAAATCAGCCGGCGGATCGCTGCGGTAAAAACGGCGGATGCCATCAATGCGATTGAGGGTGTCCCTGTATCCAACTATGCCCGGATGCTTTCGCGCAGTTGGGCCAGAGGTGAGTTGAGCGGTGAGCAGATGAAATCCGCACTGCTGGCCTCGCACCGGAAAATGGCAGAGCAGGTACAGCGCCATGGCTGATCCCTATTTATATACGGATACCCCGGTCCTGAAAAACAAGCTGGACATCCGGGATGAAAAGGTGCTGGATCTGGTAGAGGCTGAACAGTCCCGCGCCAATATGATGCTACTCTATGAGCGTGGGTTCTCTGATTTCACCCCTGCAGGCTTGTGTGAGATCCATCGGTTTCTGTTTGGAGATATTTATGACTGGGCTGGAAAGTACCGGATCATTAATATTGAGAAGCGGGAAAAACTGCTGGCTGGCCGAAGCGTATGGTACAGCAATGATGAGGATATCCCCCGGGATCTGGAGAATGCATTCCAGGAACTTCTGTCACAGGACTGGCCGCAGTTCTCCAGACAGGAGTTTGTCCGCCATCTGACGGCCTGCTTCCCGAAGATCTGGCAGGTACATCCGTTCCGGGAGGGCAACACACGGACGCTGGTTATGATGATGACCTTTTTCGTGGAGCATCACGGATTCTATATGGATCAGGAATTGCTGGCAGCCAGCTCCGGCTATGTGCGGGACTCGCTGGTGATGGCATCGCTGGATCAATTCTCTGAGTATGAGCATCTGGAACGGATCTTGCTGGATGCAGTCTGTGATGAACCGATCTCTACGATGAGTCCGCGTTGGAGGTCACAACTCCCGCTGAAGTTCAGCAGGAGAAGTACAAGAAGTATCAGACCGAAAAATATGTCCCCCAGCCGCACTACCAGCGGGAGGACTGAAGCAACAACGAGCCGTGGGCATAAGCCCACGGCTTTTCTTTTTTGGAGGTGAACAATCATGCCCTACATCCATTTCACCGAGGAGCAGAAACGGCTTGCCGCCTCTGTGGACTTGGGGGGGTTTCTGCGGCAGCGTGGAGAGAAGCTGCTTCCCTCCGGCCATGAGAAGCGGCTGGACAGTGACCACAGCATCACAGTCCGGGGCAATGAGTGGTACGATCATGCGGCGGAAAAAGGCGGAGGCCCGATCTCCTTCGCCCAGACCTTTTACCACCTCAGCTATCCGGATGCCGTCACGCTCCTGCTGGGCGGATCAGCGGCAGGAGCCTGCTTACCAGAAGAAAAGCAGGCTGAGGTAGAAAGAAAGCAGTTTGAACTGCCGCCTGCCAACCACACCATGCGCCGTGTCTATGCCTACCTGCTCAAAAAACGGCACATCCAGCGAGACGTGCTGAACGCCTTCGTCCATGCGGGACTCATTTACGAAGATGAAAAATACCACAACGCCGTGTTCGTCGGGAAGGATGAACACGGCGTTGCCCGTCATGCCCACAAGCGAAGCACCCATGACACAGGCAAGACCTTCCGCATCAATGTAGAGGGCAGTGACCCGCGGTGCAGTTTCCATTGGACTGGTGTCAGTGACCGGCTCTATGTATTTGAGGGACCTATCGATCTGCTCTCCTATATCACGCTCCACCCAGAGGACTGGCGGCAGCACAGCTACGTGGCCTGCTGCGGGACCTCCAGCCTGCCGGTGCTCTGGATGCTGGAACACAACCCCGTCCTGCGGGATGTCTGTCTCTGTCTGGACAACGACAAGGCGGGTCATACCGCCAGCCTCCGTCTGGCCGAACAGATCGCGGAGCAGTTTGGGATCGCCTCAAGCCGCCTGATCCCGGAGAACAAGGACTGGAACGACGACCTGACAGAACGGGCCGAGCAGGATCATACTGTGCAGATGGTCCGGCGGATGGGGTGACGCCATGTCGATATGGGCGGAGTCACTTCCTATACCTATGATGCAGTGGGCAACGTCTTGTCCATCACCGATCCCATGGGGTTTGTGACTTCCTACACCTATACGGCGGATAACCAGCAGGCGACTGCCACGGACGCCGAGGGCCATACGACTTCCTATACCTATAATACCCTGAGCCAAGTGTCCACCGTGACTGTTGTGGTATACTAAAGTTGTAACATTCCGTTCGGATAAAATAGAATAAAACGA